>JABXJQ010000118.1_pt1 | contig 11861 bp, 13 predicted proteins | sample 7436221 | NCBI WGS metagenome assembly JABXJQ01 (sample SAMN14395755, study PRJNA613071) | wetland metagenome | isolation source: water sample H0 from high-altitude wetland | place: Chile: Salar de Huasco, high-altitude wetland | collected 2015-11-10
AGCAACCTGAAGGCTTTGCGGTGAAGGGTAAGAAAGAACTGGTATGCAAGTTAAAGAAGTCTCTGTATGGGTTAAAACAGTCACCAAGGATGTGGTATCAGAAATTTGATACATTTATACGGGGACTTGGCTTCACCAGAAGCAAAGCAGATCATTGTGTGTATTTTAAATTAATTGGTGACCGTGTTATTTATCTGGTCTTGTATGTGGATGATATGTTGCTGGTTGGAAATGACAAAGAAATTATCCAGGATTTGAAGACCCAATTGTCCTCCAAATTCGACATGAAAGATCTCGGTGCTGCAAACTATATTTTGGGCATGGAAATTAAAAGAGATCGGGCAAAGAGGAAGCTCTAGTTAAACCAGAGGAAGTATGTCGAGACAATACTGCAAAGATTTAATATGCAAGATAGTAAACCAGTGAACGTTCTTATTCCTATAGGTGTGAGGTTATCTGTTGAACAGTGTCCCAAGACACAAGAAGAGGAAGAGGACATGTCCCGTGTTCCATATGCAAGTGCAGTCGGTAGCTTGATGTATGCAATGGTCTGTACTAGACCAGACATTGCACATGCAGTGGGAGTATTGAGCAGGTTTATGTCAAAACCAGGGAAGGAGCACTGGACAGCAGTGAAGCGGGTTTTCAGGTATTTGCGTGGCACTAGTGATTATGGTTTGTGCTACCAAGGAAGACCAGGATTGGACAGAGTGTTGGATATCCGTGGCTTTGTTGATGCAGACTGGGCTGGAGATCTGGATCAGAGAAGATCTACAAGTGGGTATGTGTTTAACCTATTTGGAGGTGCAGTCAGTTGGATGAGTAAGAAACAATCTGTAGTGGCACTATCAACTACAGAGGCAGAATACATGGCAGCCACTCATGCAAGCAAGGAAGCAGTTTGGTTGCAGAGATTGTGTTCAAGTATGGGGTTAGTACAGGGAGCTATAAGGATAGACTGTGACAGCCAAAGTGCAATTTTCTTGGCAAAGAACCCTGCTTATCATTCAAAGACAAAGCACATTGATGTTCAGTATCACTTTGTGAGGGATATGATAGAAGACAAAAAGGTGTTGCTGGTAAAGGTGGACACTTTGAAGAATACTGCAGATGCATTGACAAAATCTGTGAGCTCTGAGAAGTTCTCTTGGTGTAGAGAAACAATGGGCGTTTCAGGGCTGGAAAAATGACTAAGCTCTCTTGTGGCCCCCTGTGGAAAGAAAACAACAAGTGGGAGAATGTTGGGTTGTGTTATATTCTTTCCACGACTAGCCCACGTAGTTTACTGGGGGTTACAGGGGGGGAGGTCACAGGGGGGTTGAGGGGTACCCGTAACCCCACTTTATGGGGTTCGGGGCAGCGCCATGGAAAATTTTGGTTTTGGACCCTATGTTAGGTTGGGTGGACCCAACTATGGTTTTGTGCATGATTTTTGCACTTGTGTTTTGGACGCGATGGTTTTCGGTCCATGGTTTTGGACGCGATGGTTTTTGGTCCATGGGTATTGGATGCTTCGACATGTATAAATATGTATTGTAACATTGAAAGGAACATAATGAAAAATCAAGTTGGTAGTCCCGGTTTTGGGATCCAGGGGAAAATCTCTGTGTATATGTGTTTTATGTGTTATGCTCTCGCATTGTTTATTTTCTGTTCTTAGAATTCGTATGCAGGTAATTTCTATACAGGGTTAAAACCTACAAAAGATAGATCCACGACTTCAAAATAAGCCTCTTCGAGGGGGAAGCCTCCTTTACATTTTACAAATGAATAATTCTTGGATGATACAAATGACAAGACCTCCTTTCTATATATAGGAGTCTAAGGGGTCTCAATACAATCAGAGCCTACATAACAATAATATTGCAAGGGAACAACAATAACAATAGTGGGCTTCTATGGGGCCTAATAATATTAACATGGGGACTATATGGGCACAGTAATGCAATAAAGGGGTTGCAATGATAACAATAAGGGGTTACACCAGTAGTATAGGGACCTAACAAAGAGATTTATCAGGTATTTGATAAGCAATAAGTAGGTGCAATAAGAACAAAACAAAATATTACACATAGGAAACACACACTAGGATTTAAGGTGGAAACCCAATGTGTGAAAAAACAATCTTCTGTTGTCGTCTCTAACTTCTTTTTAATATAAATAAAAATATTTTTACAATCTTGTACTAGTGCAAACTCATACCAGTATGCAGGCACCCACTTGTAGAAGGCTACAACATTCACTCGTTCTCCAGCGCCTACTAGAAGGGAGCTCCAACCCCCTGGCTCTTGTATTGGCGTAAACTTGTACCAGTATGCAGGCACCAACCTGTAGAAGGCTACAACCTTCACTCATTCTCCAGCTGCTACTGGAAGGGAGCTCCAACCCCATGATATGATCTATAAACTACCACTGGAAGGAAGCTCCAACTCCCTCATCTCCGAGGACCACATTTCATAAATTTTCATACTGGATCCACCACCAACACTTAAGCTCAATATTAATAATCAAACTGTAACTCATCATTGTAACACGATCATCAATCTCTGACACAACTGAATCAACCAATCACTGAAACCCAATCAAATGAAACTTAATCAAAACTCAACCAATCAACTGGAACAGTCAGATCACTGTAACAAGAATATCAAACATCATACCACACATCATAGAAACCATATTCTGTTATTACAAATCCTGATCAACCATTTGTCAAAATGTATACGCTACTTTACTTAAGGCAACCCGCGTGTATACACGCTTTTCTGTAGAGCAACCTGCGTACAAATCTCAAAATAATAAAAACTTGTTGTTCTAAGTCAGAGACAGAGTTGACTAGAGTTATTTTGAAATATCTGTTAGCTTACAAAACCCTCATACAATTAGAAACATCAATAATATTTTCAATCAATCAATATGTAACCAAATTCAAATTCATCATTCAATGACTTCTACTTCAGATTATCACTCAACCCAGATCAACATGAGGACATCATTGACAAACAACAAAGATACATCAACACTTATTAGGTTGGTTAGTCATTTATGAACATAAACCCTTCCTTTATATACATGACTTTGAAGAGACGAACCCGCGTGTATACGCAAATTCACTAAGACCAACCTGCATACATATCTGCAAATTTTATAGCAACCCTTCCTTCATGTATGTGACTTTGAAGAAGCGAACCCGCGTGTATATGTGATTTCACTGAGACCAACCTGGATACAAATCTGCAAATTTTGACCTAAAATTGTGCAACTCTTCAGAACTTCAAAAAGACCCAGATCATAATATTCAGAGATAAAAACATGTGTCAATAGTTAGATCTAGTCAATCCATGAGTAGATCATACAATGGAAAGTCATTTTAGGTCTCATGATCCTGATCCATCATTGTATTCATTGGTGCATAATTATTTCAGATCTATGTGTCAACTATGGCCCTTACAATGCAAATATACTTCAGATTGAAGTATTCACAAAAAACCCTTACACATGCACACTTAGCACTTTGATCTTTACCTCCTTATATAGTTAGAGCCTTAGTCAATACCATGGGTCAAAACTACATTAGTGCTGGTGGTAATCTTGGATGAGATCAAGTAACCATTACTATGCTCAATATTGTGGGATAATACCATGGTAAGGACCCTTTGTATTCTGAAATTAGTGCACCAACATGTATATGTGACTTTGCTTCTTTGTATCTGCATGTATATGCGACTTGGCCTTGACGAATTCGCGTATAGATCTTCAAATATCACACGCGACTTTTCTTCTTTGTACCTGCGTGTATACGTGACTTGGCCTTGACGAACCCCTGTATAGATCTTCAAATATTCGCATTGATCATACTTCTCATTCTGATATGTAAACCTTTGTCCCATCATTCTGTTATTCTGTTCCATCACTCTGTTACCTCTGAACTGACCTGTGGATTCATCTAGTTACCATATACTTGTTTTGTTACAAGTGAGTTTCCATCAAGGACAACACATGCATCATAATGCCAACAAGACGATATCTAGTAACCAACAAACAAATGAATACTGCATTTCCTTAATTCATAATTTAAGAATAAAGTGTGATGTATGCAAGAGCCTCTTACCTTCTCTACGAAATGATTGTGGAAGTCCTTTCGATGCTGTCAAAATCCTTTCCTTGTTGCTTCAAAGGAAGATCTGCATGAACAAAAACTAACAAGGCATAAAAGCACAAAGTAGATGAAGGCAAAACACATCATGAATAAAAATCACAATATAGTATAAATCATCAAATTAAACCAATATTCAATTGTAAGCCATGCAAAGGATCAAGGAGATTTGCAAAGAGCATTGAAAAAAATGCAGGTAGGAAAGAAAAATGCTTATATTAAATATTAAACAAAAAGAAGCATTACAACCATGGCCTTGATGATGTACGCTTCTTCCCAATGGTCTCCAATCCTCTCCTTAGATGAAAATCTTTCCAACCTTATTCCAACAACATAAGATTACATTCAGAAGTCCTCCTTAGCCCTCTAGTTTACGTTGAATGTATAGGCCAAGTGGAGGAGGTTTGAGATGCTCTTCTTAAGGGGTGAGATCCTCAAAAAGGAGGGATTAGGGTTCAATAAAGAGAGGGATTTTTCTCCCTGAACAAAGGGATGAGGTCCAAGTATGTAGAAGATCGAAGCTTTTAGTTGGGAAATATTCCTCCAACAAAGCTTCTAGAAATCAATTTTTATTTTTACTTACGTTAAGTTATTTAAGTAGTTCATAGTGGAAGATAGAGCGTAGATTTTCACTCATCATAATGGTAAAATCTGTGTCCACGCAGAATCTGGCTAGGGAGCCTAACAAGTGCTAAACATTTGGTTTTTGGACCATGTAATCCATAATTCCTGTTGTCATTTGGATTGTTTTTCTTCTACGACTGCAAGGGAATGCTTTGGAACAGTTCAACGGGTAGAGAAAGATTCAGATTAGTGGTCATTTTCCTAATGGTGACAAAATGATGTGTAACAGATGGGAGGTGATCTCCAATAAGGCCAACAATCACCAAGGTACTCAACATCTATATCACCCCTTGGATGAAGTTTCAAAGTTGATGAGGCATAACCTGCTGAAAGAAAGGAAATAATGAATTCCTTTCCCCTAGCGCGAAGTGACCCTTATGAAGTGTGAATAATATGACACCATGTACCTATTGCTGGATGAGGGGAGAGAACCAAATTGATATAATGACTCAATTTGGACTAGATAAACAGGACAACAACATGGCTCAAGAATCATCTTATTGTCTCTTCAATACTATCATCCTATCAAATATAATACCCAATGATAAGTAATGAACAACCCTCATCTAGGCTTGACCCAAGCATGATATGGAGGAAAGACATGTTTTATATATGACATAGAACTCAAATATTTGACTTTTCATAACAAGGAACAAATATGTTATTAATATATGTGACCAAAAAGGAAAACCAACCTCATAAGAGGCTTTTATTATGTAATGACACAGGGAAATATGCTGATATAAAGAGGAAAAAATTATCATATCGTTAACTATGATTGAATAGGAACTAATGCAAAGGAAAAATCTGCAAATGAAATACTTTATTTTCTATATTAAAACAAAAAAGTTAGCAACGCGGAAATCTGAAATAGACACTAGAAATCAACAACAAATCTACTACCCAAAATACCAAAACATTGCCTTGATTTTTCTTTCTCTTTTATTTTCCCCTTTTCTTTGATCACTAGAAATAATATCTCAAATATTTTGATTGATGGGAAACCTTCATTACCACGATCTAAGTTTGCTATTTGAAGGGTATTAGGACTCACCTTTTCATCAATGTGATATGGGCCTAACCATAGACTGTCAAACTCACTGTGGTCTCTTGGTTTTTCATTTCTTTGTTCCTACAATAACACAATTTCTCCAATCAGAAATGCTTTCCCTTTCTCTTTCTGGTCAAACACCCTCTTGTCTTGAGCCTAATATTTTGTAAATCAGGTGTATGCTATCTAATAATCCTCCTCTAGCTAGACTAGTTTATCAATATAGAACTGTAAAGGATCTCAATTTGGGGTGAAGTTGCCTAAGAGTTTATATTACTGGTAATTTCAAATTCGTTGGTAGAACCATATCCTACCCATTGACTAGCTCTAAAGGAGTCTTTCCAGTTGCAAACTTCTTCATAATCCTCTCAACCTAGAGTTCATTTTTTAGACAAGTGTCCCAAGCTCAATTTTTATCTCTAATAGTCTTCTTGATAATTCGAATCAAGTTGTTGTTGCTTGGCTCTACCAATTTGTTCCCTTGAGGATAATATTTGGTTGTAGGAGCCAAAGTGATGTTGTATGAGGAACAAAAAGATTCAATCTCTACTGATCTAAACACAGTGACATTATTTGTGCTTATCTTGCTTTGTACACTAAACCTAGTAATAATGTTATTTTTTAGAAAACTAGAGGAGGAACTCTTGAGTGGAACTGCCTCCACCCACCTAGTGAAATAATCCATGGCCACTAAAATCAATTTGTGACCACAAATATAAACTTGTGAAATTCGACCAATAAATTCTAGCCCAAAGGGGCCTCTACTATAATTGGATCTAAGGGAAAATCTAGGAGTTTTCATCTCCCTTCAAATATCTGACAAGACTGGCAAGTTCAGAAAAAGGTATGCACATCTTTTGAAAATGTGGACTAGTGATATCCAACCCACATAAGCTTGCATTTAAATCCTATAAAATATCTTTGGAATCCTTAGATTTCACACATCATAGGGTCACACCATTATGGCTCTACCATATGAGGCCATCTTGAACAAAACAATATCTTGTAGCCCAAAGTTGTAAAGATCGCCTCAACATATTATTGAGATTAGGTGAACAATAATTTTAAAAAAATAAAATATAACATGTTTGTACCCATCATAATGCTCTAAGGAAAGAGATAGTGAATTTGATTGTTCTTCTACTTATATGTCTTGTATTACATCCAAATTGCTTCCATCCATTGTCTTTGCTAATCCTTGGCCCTAATCAACTCGGGTGACCTTAATTGGAGATAATATTCTTGGATCTTGATAATCCATCTTCGCCTAGTCCCACCACATTCCTTTTGTACTAATATTTACTTGACCATGCAATGTAGAACATAAGAAATTATCTTAGAGTTATAGAAGTAGTCTTCGAAATAGGCCAAAGCCTTACCCAATGCGTATGCTTACTTCCACAAGTTTGTAAATCAATTTAGTACCTTTGAAATCATGACTCCTAAATTCTATAAGTTTCTCATATTTTCATCACTTTTCTACAAGAGGACAACCATAGTGAAATCAGACACAAACCAAAATAATTAAAAATATTTTCTATAATTCATAATAACAGGTATGGGAGAGGAACGAAAAGCCTATATAATATCATGGAAAGATCTTTTGGCTTCATTGCTCCACTTCAAGTCATGACCCTTATTTAGCAAATATGAAATTGACCTTGAATATCTTTGCAAAGTTTAGATAAACCATCTCATTAAGTTGTCTTACCAAAAAAGAATTAGATGGCCTTCTTGTTTTAGGGAAGGGGAATCTCTTGTATCCCCTTTACCCTTCCAAGGTCCACTCTCACACCATCTTTAGAGATAATGTGACCTAACAACTTACTTTCAAATACCCCTAGAATTGGTTTCCTTGGATTGAGTGATATATCAAGTGACTTGCAACAATCAATTTTTTTTCATAAGTCACTTATATGGTCATTGTGATTTTTGCGAAAAAACCATAATATCATCTTCGTAAACCACAATAAATTTAAAAATAAAATTAGAAAGTGCAACATCCATGGTACACTGGAAAGTAGCCCCAACATTCATGAGTTCGTATGCCATCCTCATATATGCATAAGTACCCCATGGAGTGCCAAAAATAGTTTTGTACATGTCTTCCTTTGCAATGGATATCATTATACCTCGAAAATCCATCTAACATAGACATCATGCTAGAACCTATAACATCTTGCAACACATGTTCCATGCTAGGTATTTGATAGTTGTCTTTTAAAGAATCAAGATTTAAATTACATAAATCAATGCGGACATGAATTTCACCATTCTTTTTCTTACTGGTACCATGTTGGCAACCTAGGTGGAGTATTAGATGGGTTCAATGATGTAGGCTTCAGGAAGCTTTTGCAACTCCTTGTGGATGTCTTTAACATTTCCTAAAAGGCTTTGCATCATCTTTCAAAGGGATCACGTGTCTTATGATCATTGGGTCATACATTTTAGGTTCATCATAAGACCATGTTAATACATCTCTGTATTCCTACATCAATGATTCAATTTCCTCTCTCTTGCGGCATGCATTCTTTTCCAATTTTATTAACCTTGGTGATTCTTTAGATCCAACATTGATTTCAATCAGTTGTTCACTTGTACACAATTTATTAGTCCCTGAAATGCATAAGATATATCTAATAAATTTTCTAATGGGACCAAACCTTTTGGAATTTTGTTAGTCTTTAATTGGACTAAAGGAACATCCTCTCCTTCCTATGCCTTATCAATCACATAGTCAAAAAATTTGTTAATCCAACTTAAAAAATTATAATTTGATGGTCATATTGAACAATATGACATAATTCTATGTTATCAAGAACAAAAGGACGAAAACATACCTCAACCATATACTCAATGTAATGATGAAGTTCCATTGGTTGAAAGGCAGTGGTAGCAGTCACCATAGAATTCACTAAATTGTCTTATAATTGGGGAATCATATATACGTTAAAAGTATCAAAATGTTCCATTTCTCCCCACATGGAATCCTGGTATTTTTTTAAGCTAGGGTTCCTTTCTTCACACAAAATTTGGACTTGATTTATAACAAGCATGGAATCTCCCTCTGCATTGATTTCTTTAATCCCAATTTTCCTTGTTCTTTCAATTTCATCAACAAAACCTCATATTTTATTTTGTTGCTAGTGTATTCAAACTTAAGACCAAAAGAATTAAGGAAAATCATACTAGATTGAGCTATAAGAACAACCTCCACTCCTACCCCATGCCTTGAATTTCCTCTATCGAAGTGCACTGTCCATAATTATTCATTTAGCTTGACTGAAAGAGTTGCACCTTTCTCTTTTTGGTCCTTCATCACTAAATGACCTCCCAATTCAAGTTTAGTCACCTCAGGGTACAATGGATCATTTATTAATTATTAGGGTTCCTCTACATGATGTAACATCTTCTACTCCCTATAAAGTCTTACTGAGTAATGTGGGGATGCTGGAATGTCTGCATAGGTCGAATCCATCTGTATGCTACCACCGACATCAACGACCCACTTTCTGGACAACATGCACCACTTCACACGGAAACCAATCACCACCACATCCATGTTCTAGACTCTATCAAGATATGTATGCAATTGGTATTCCAGATTCTTAATAATACTGCAAACTTGAACCTCTTTTGAATCCATGGATTGCATGTTTCTATATGGCTTAGTGATCTATGATCCTAGTTCATGCATGATATCCAAATTCTTCAATTTAGATGAAGCTATATGATCAAACATGAAATTATGTAAAACCACATCATTGAGGAACAAGGAAATATAAATAGGAGCAAGATCACAATCTACCTTACCCATACCAAGGTTTACCTCGGGCTGATCCTTTGATGGATCAATTACATTACGTGCAACAATGAAGCAATTCTTTTTTTCTCTCTATCTTGGCATGTGGATTAATTCTTTGAGGGGTACTGGAATCTTGATCTTGGAAGGTTCTCCCTCTAATAAGATTTTTGAAGGTTCATGATGCAAAGGTATGGTTGTTGGCTAAGTTTCCTTGCTAGTAGAAGCTTCATATGGATCTTTACCCCTCCATGCATAAATCTAAGTGATGTTTGCACCATGCATGCATACTTAGAGTTAAATTATGAATACTTGTTTTAGGGGCCATTTGACTTCCAAGAATCATGTTATTAGTTGGCTGCATGGAAGTCCTACATGCATTATAATAATTTGAATTTAAATGCACAAGCACATAGGATTTACCTCCTTAGCATTGGAAACTTGGAAAACTTGGTGATTAGTCTTGGCTTAGTGGGTCCTGACCCAAGTTCAGAGTTAAGTTTTCAAAACAAATCCCTACACTACTAGCCCTTTCAGCATCAACCCGCGGAGCGTGGGCTGAAGTCTCACCCAAAGTAGTATGGGGGGATGTTGGAAGCAAGTTTCCGCAGCTAGAGATTAGTGTAATGTCATTTTATACCCTAAACCTGCCTTCACACAGATCGATAAGGATTTTAGGGCTTATCGATATACTTCCCTTAATTGAACTCTAGACCTTCACTAAGGTCTACGACTATCTTTTGCGGACCCTAAACAGGTGAATCAATCACTTACTCGCCTCTGTGATTACTCCTACTTTGGTATTTACCTAGATCGGCTTAAGTATCTGATAAATTTAACATGCATTAAGATATTCTTCGTGTAAACATTTATTATTACTTGTGTTCGTATAACAATGTAAACCATGCAAAATCGCACCTCAATACAATATTAATTCATAAACCCATCATTCATCATAACATAATCACATTCACTACTCTAAGACTCTTCACTCTTCTCTTCTACTGACCCATTACATTCATCTTCATCATTATCTACTTTACAAACTGCCTTAGACTCTCTAAGACTCTCCTTTTTATACAATCCCATGGTCCGCAGACCATGGATAGATCTATACAAGCTGACAACTTACATAAAAGAAAGGTAAAACCCTTTATGACACTTTACTATCTACGCACTCCGCAACCCCAACTTGTGGAGACTTTACACTTTAAATAACAAAAACTTGGGCTTTTGCCACAAAATTGACCTAGGCAACCTTATCCCAACAGGATCGCAACAAAAATACTGTGACTCGCCCTCGAGTCACTCTGCTGGTGCAGAGATCTTACTGCAGAGACCTCTCAACTCCACTTGCTTCACTGCTACCTCAGCCATGCTCTGCATGGTTGCTTGCTTGATCTACTCCACTAGCTGCTCTGTTGCTAGTCCTGCGTTGTCTTCCTGGATCTTCTGCTATGTTCTCTGCAGGCTTGCCAACTTCTCCCCAATTGTGGCAGAGATAACATAGGCCTCATCCAGCCAAGGCCCCAATCTGGCCTTGAGGACTACCTCTTTCCGCTACGATTCTTCCACCTGTTCGAGCAGTTGTTTTTCCTCATGCAACTTTGGCAATCTTTGCACTATAGCGATGGTGCGCGCCATTGCTCTTTCTTTGTCATATTATTGCTGCAATTTACGGGCCTCTATGTTTAACCTCTGCAGGTTAGGATCTTCCTATAGAGCCATACGTACCTCCATATATTTCTCGAAGAGTGCAGTGCATTCCACCACCGCGACATCTACTATGGTGACTCCATCCTTCATAGCGGCTTCACGTTGTTCTCTGACCTTTGGTGGAGTTGAAGGCGGTGAATTTAACTCAAGCTCTTTTATCTTTAGGTTTAGTTCAAACTGAACCTTTGCCACTTCTGTTTTTGCATCATGCACACCTGCAACCAACGTCTGAATCTTGGCCTCCAACGACACTTCTTCTGGTATATGCGGTTCTAGAACTGTTGTGCATGCTTCAGCCACCACGACTATAGTTCGCTCATTTTTCTCCTGAACTTTCTTCCAAGATTCTATTGCCAATGATTTCTCTACGAAAATCTGTTCCTTGCTGACCTTATACTCACTGATCAGACTCAATACGCACTGCTCTCGAGCCTTAATCTCTGCAATCACATCTGCTTGCAGTGTGTGAAGGAATTCACTGGGGAGCATGGCCAAGTTCATAACAATATTCT
>JABXJQ010000119.1_pt1 | contig 11856 bp, 9 predicted proteins | sample 7436221 | NCBI WGS metagenome assembly JABXJQ01 (sample SAMN14395755, study PRJNA613071) | wetland metagenome | isolation source: water sample H0 from high-altitude wetland | place: Chile: Salar de Huasco, high-altitude wetland | collected 2015-11-10
TTAATTTATTAATTTTTTTATATATTTTAAGGTAATATGCATATTATGATTTTTTTAATTTAAAAATTTATTTTGATAATGTCTTTATTAATCACATCATAAGTTGCTGGTTTTATAATGTTTGATTTTAGACTTTTGTGATTCATACTGATTTTGATAATGTCTTTCTAATTAATCACATCATAAGTTGTTGGTATTGCTAATGTCTTTCGGATTAATCACATCATAAGTTGCTAGTCAATTTGAAACTTATGATGTGATTAATCCAAAAAACATTATCAAAATTAGTATGGATCACAAAAGTCTAAAATCAAGCACTGAAAAGTTATTCTTAGTTTTATTAATAAAAACAAAATTACAATATAACAAATTTGAATTTTATTATTTTGATTACTTTTAATATTTTATGGACACTACATATTAATTTTAACGGGCATGTAAATGTTTACCAATTTACATATTATAAATTGGACATATTAGTATAAATTAACATATTAAGCCCACATGTAAAAATGTTTACAAACTTTCTTACAATACATCTACACAATACCCCTATACTGGGATGTAGAGCATCTCTTAGTGCAACTAAGGGTGCACAAATTGAACCAAATCAATCCACTAGCACCACTACTTGTGCACTAAAGGTGTTCACATTATTGGAGGACCTTAAAAATTATTTTTGACCTTTACAACTTATAATAGAAGCCTCTAGGAATTTTCATACTAATTTTCTTTTGATTTGCAAGAGGAATGCAGAGAAAAACTCATGAAAAACCTCAGTCGCATGCACAAAAAAAGTTAAACTTGATGGGAACCTTCAATCGCTCCCATAGGCCTATCTCCTAGTGACTGGGACCTTTCAGTCGCTCTCATGAGCCTTCAAGCGAGACAATAGGGCAAAGCATAAGGGAAAACAATGAAATCTCGTCTTTGAACCTCTGCCACCTGTTGGGTCACCTTCTCCAGCTCCTATACAAGCCTCAAAACCTCTTCCATAGCCTATGCCACATTTACAAGTGGATCAAACATGTCTCCTAAGTGTCACTAGCAAGTTGAGATAAAATGCCAACAAACAAGGTTGGCAAGTTTGCCAACAAGTCCTTCACTTTCCAACAAACATCCACACAAGGTGAAACACCTCTAATAGACCTCTGTAGCACCTATGCATCATCATCATCATCATCATCATGAGACCAACACATTACAACAAGTCATCAAGTGTGCCATTATCATAGGATCGACATCAATGCCAACACATACTGACACAAGCCAACTTCTCCATTAATATACATCATCATGAGGCTAACATAAGTGCATGATTTCATAAGGTTGACATCAATGCCAACACAATCAACTCAATTTTAACTCAACTAACTACATCCATGCTACAAGGAAGGCATCCAAACATCAACTAGTCTACATAGGCTTGACATCAATGCCAACATTAGTTAGCTACCATCATGAACTATCCAAACCATCATCCGCTATCACTCCCCCTTTGACATCAATGGCAAAGGGTCAACTCTATCTAATAATGTAGCAAGAACTGAAGCCTAAATAGTGAAGCAACTAATCTCTACATCCATGGCCCTCATATCAGTAGAAGTAAGAAACAAATATTCCAATCATCATCTATATTAGCATACCAACTAAAAACCTCTAGCAACAAGCAACAATATGCAAACATGAAGCATCCACAAGCATCATAAATGGACATCACATAACAACAACTATGAGTAGCATCAAGTATATGAAACAATATGCACACAAGGCACCAACCAAACACTCTCCACATACCAACAACATCAATAACAAACATCAACCTCTCTAGTCAAAACATGAGGCCAAAAAACCTAACTATCATAGCATAGTATGAGTCACACCATGAACACCTCCAAGTGGAACATGATTCCAAAAATGTATGGCTAAAGTAACAAGAGTAGATATATGCTCCCCCTAAACACACGCCATCTCCAAAAAAACTTCACCTTGCAATGAATTGCTTCTGCTGCAAATATTGCTTCCTTGCCAAGAAAAAAACACCATATGGACAAATACTCCACATGCCCATGACTCATATGGCATATACAATGATACATACATGAATGTAGAAGTGACAAACACCTCATATATTATATCATATTACCATAACACGAACTCATGACTCATGACTAAATGACCCAATGATAATACAACATAAGTACATGGCTTCATGAGCATTTTACATGGATATATCAATAAACGCATGGATATTATGATCATCTCTTGTCGACTAATGACTGAAATACATGCAATGTCATAATTTTTACAACATCCTTAGCCCATACATGTGGTTGAAAAATGACTCATAAGACTTCTCCATAACATGCCTAACACCATGGTGACTCAACATACTATTGACTGGACCCTCAACCAATACATAATGACGAAACAATAACAAGTACATGGATGTAGTAATCATCATATAATAGCTCATACATGGTTGGTCCATGTCTCATGTCATATTTATACATGGTTGAAACTATGATCACATTTTATGCATGAATGCACATCTTTTCAATCAACTTTTCAGTGAAACCAAAAGCATATATATGGATAAAAATTTACTCTTTTTTACTTATGAAAACACTTATAAATATTCCACAAATTACTGAGTGAAAGGCAATGAAGAAAGTGTTGAATATCACATGTAAATTCAATACCATGCATAGTTCCCTCTGAGCTCAATATACCTTCAAAAGACAAGCTAATACTGTGGATATGAATGTGCATGAGGCTTAATGAATTCATCATAATTGTTGCTATACTTCTACCATACACTCCCCCTGAGGTTATGCACCTATCATGAACTCTAAAATCCTTTATAAATATGCAAGAAATAATTATGGACTATAGGAGGGACACTCTTTACTACTTGAAGAGTTGTTGTTCCTTCTTCCTCCATAGTCTTTGGCTGCTTCTTTTCTTCCTTCACTAGTTTTGTGCTAGGTCCTCTTTGATTTTGTTTCTTTTGTCAATTTTGGCTTATGTAATGGGGCAGGAAACAATCTCTTGCCATATGGCCAAATATATGACATGTGCAGCACTCCACATGGCCAATATATGTAGCAAGAGGATTATATATCATGTTGCTCCTGCTAGATCTAAAACTTGCATGGAATGTGCTTCTCCTCCATTGGTTAGATCTAAAATCAGATGCCTTATGGCCAAACATGTTACATAGGTAGCAATAACCATAAAATGCATGATTATACTTGATGTCCAATCTTCTTGGTTGTTGATATTGTTGCAAGCTCTATTGATGTGATATGTACACTCTGCTACAGTAATTAGCAGCAACATGCCCAAATTTGTGACAATTGTAACATTCTACATTATGCACAAAAGGAACAAAACTTAAAAGGACTTTTATTCCTTTGAAATCTTAAAAATCTACCAGGATCATCTCTAAGAGCAAAAGGTTTTCTAAATGTAGAAGCTCCTTGATATTTTCTTCTATGCCTCTGGTTTTGTTGCTTGATCAACTGCTGGTTTTGCTTCTTGCTTCCTTGGTTCTCACTCTTGTTGCTAGTATTGTTTGCTATAGGTTTCTTAGGTTCTTCTTTGTTGCTTTTACTTGCATGCAAACTAAACTCACCCTTTTGAAATCCAAGATTGGATTTATCCAATGGTGATATTTGGATCTCAAGTAAACTATCCAAGACTACAATGCTCTTCTCCATCTTCTGCTTCTTTCTCAAAGGACATCACTTCTCCTTCTAATCTCTCAACTTCTTTTTCCCTCTCTTGGTACTGCTTCCTCATTCCTTCTCAACTCTTTCCAATTCAACCAAATTAATCTTTAAGTTGATGATCTCCTCCTTGAGTTTTACCTCTCTATCATCACATATCTGTAATAGTTTTTCTTGATCCTTGCATGCATATGTTAATCTAGAAATCTCATCTCTAAGATCCTTAATAACATTCTCATATCCATTAGGAAATTTAGCATGATAAAAATTTAAATCCACAAAGTTGAAACTCAAAATAAAATCATTAATGTTTATACCTTTGGATTCATTTTGCTGCAATACCTTTGGGTTTTGATCTTCTGATTTATGCACATCAGTAGCTGAATCACTTGCACTAGGAGTATGAGACTCTTGTGGCAAAGATTATTAATCTTGAAGGCCCTTGTTCTTGTTCTTGTTCTTGTTCTTATTCTTGTTCCCGTTTCTCTTTTTCTCATTTTCCGTATTGCTACTGGTACCATCTCCAAATACAGACTCTATATTTTCCCACATATCTTTGGCATTTGTCAAACCTAATAGCCTCTTCAAATCGTCATCATGAATATTCTTGAAGATTATGCATATAGCTCGTGCATCCTTGTGAAGTAGGAAAGTGTTCCCTCTGCAAACAGAGGAAACTCCTCTATCCCTAGAGTGGGTCTAGTCACAGCAAAAACAAAACAACAACCGATTTCCTTAAATAGTCATCGTTGGAGGCCTAACTCAAAACCGATGTTTGATGAAGCTTTCATTGCGCTGTTCTAGCTTTTGTTTCCTTAATGAGAAATTGACCTGAAACACCACAAGAAAACAACAGAGCACGTAACCGAGAACAACAATGATCTATTTACTTATAAAGTCAAGGAATCATAAGCTATCAAGTAAATTGTACACAAGATATAGGAAATTGTTATTGATTGTATTAAAATAAATCAAGAGCAAAGCTTACAACCAAGCCTTGACATCGCAAGACTTCTCGGAGGATCCAGTCAGTATGTTTCTTCAAACATTCACTCTCAAGAATGGGTCTCCCAAATGAATAATATCTCTCTCTCACTCATAAACTCTAATGCTAGGCTAAGGCACTCCACAACCTCTTACCAAACTATAAGCAATTCCACACTTGTCAAACTCATTCCAAAGCTATCTAATCTACTTCAATCCAACTAACAACTAGTAACTAGGAACTAGCTGATCATAGCAATGGTGAGCGCTTTTATAGGAGGAGAAGCCTCCATAAAATGAGGGAGAGGGAGCTTATCCTCAAGGGAGGTTCCATAAAAGGTGGAACTACCATCCTAGAGGAGGAAAGGCGAACTAATCTGACCCAACAACCAACTCTAGAATCACCTAGAATGCCGACTGTTTGAACTAATTCGCCAAATCTAGATCGTTGCAGGTCATAAACAAGGGCTTAGCGACGGCATCGAAAGGGAGAAATGTGTTCGGACCAATCGTTGCAATAAACATCTCAAAGACTTGCGCTGAGCCCTAAAATCTAACCATCGTAGGAAACACGTGTACACCTGCAACGACGTTGCAATGATACAGTTCATGACAGGGAACCATCGCACTTTTTAAGGATTTAATTGCGATGATGCAGAAACTTAGGCAAAGAGGGTCATCAACATTAGAGACCACTTTCTTAATATTCTTGCATGAGTGGGAAGATATGGACATGCTTATCTGATGTATGACACAACGGAGGGACTGAGATGAGGTCAGTGACAAATTACTGTGTAATAGATGCCCCCTAAAGCATGAAGCTCGAGAGAGTGGGAGGGGTGAAATGCTTTACGATATCATAACTGAACTGGAACACCACCACGAAGAACCTGCAGGCACAAGTACAACTGATATCTCTGATAGTGAAATACATGTAGTCTAGGCATGGGCGCAGCGATCTAAAAGACATATGAAACTTGGTCTGTGGTATGGATGCAGCCACCCAATTGATAAGACCATATATAATGGTAAAGGTATGGTCGCAACCATCCATGAAGACTCAGGTATGGTCGCAGCCATCCAATCAAAGGTTCATGTATGTAATCATGAACCAATCTACGCAGCCCGAACATATGTAATCTTTGTTCGAGGTCTTGAAACCCTAACCAATCATAGTACAAGTTCTAGCATGCGAACAAATGTGCTGAAGTTGAGCATGATGGAAAATCTCTTGATTACCGGTCAATGATGGAAACCGTTAACAAGCGTGAGAGAGACCACCAATAATTCCAATGGTTCTCAAGGTATTGCCAGTACAATCCACTAAGTGTGAAAAATGATCTGAAGTCGAACACTAGTGGAATCATCCAATCGAAGACCAATGATGAAAGCCCATTGTCAGGTGCGAAGAACTTGCCATTGAGGCATGCAAGCTCCAAAGTACCGAAAGGAATCACTAGATCGACTTCCTGGATAATAAGTTGATGTTGATAGGAGGTGATCCATCGCAGGAGGGCCATAATGTGTCTTCCATCAACGACACGAGAAAAGTAACAAGTGGTAGATGGAAAAACAGAGCATCAAAGGAGGAGGTAAGGGCATGAACTACAGAAGGATTATACTCTTGAACATATTGGCGACATGACTCCAGAATGTGGCAAGATTTTGGTACCATGGGATCTGAAGTTTGATGGAGGCAACACCGATCCGATGGAATGAGGCAAAATGGCAACCCAAAACCCTGGAAGGCCAATGATGATGTAAGGATATCCCCACCTGACGAGAAGCAAAAGTGTCAATGTTCAAGAGTGACTAGCTACCATAGGTAAGCAATGACGACTTCCAAATTTTCCCCCACCATTGCTGGCGAGTACCCCAATTATTTTTGAAAAACAAGCTTGAAGGCGATAGAATATGCTTGTGATATAAGTTCGGCCTTCGGACAAATCCAACCTAGTGATAGTTTAATGAGCCCTAGGGAGGAGAAGCTTGAGTCTCATCATGGTGACGAGTTCAATGTCGTCAAAGTTTAACGAGTTCGACATAAGTAAAATTTTGAGTCTTTCTCATGTTTAGAGAGTTTGAAAAAGACATGGAAAAGAAAACTCCAGGGGGGTCCTTTTTCGTAAATTTGTGTCCCACGAGCCTTAAAAAGTAGAAAACAATACTTGAGAGAACTGCTTGACCATTTTGATCAAGGAGTACTTTTCGTAATTAGTGTTCTCGATTCAAAAAAGTAAAAAAGTGATCGGAGACACGATGTTTCATAACCAGGAACGAACTTGAAACGACAAAAGTCTGACTATCTTTTCTCGTTTATATGGTCGGAAAAGAGTTGAAAGTGGAACGCCTTTTTATTCCCTTTGAATGAGTCAAAAAGGGAAAAACTCGGCAATTTTTTCATATTTTATGAGTCAGAAAAGAGCTTAAAGGTGACTCATCCTAGAGGAATGAGTGGTATAAAGGGTAGAAACTGGTTCTGACAATGGTGGAACTAATCAAAGCATGTAATGGTCAAGAGGTTGGCTAATAAAACCAATCATCGCTATGGTCCCTCAGGAAAGGACAAACAATCAAGTGAAAGCATACGATCAGCCAAAGAGATGGTGGCGATGGAATGAAACAACCAAGGCTCATCTAATAGAATTTAGTAGATAAAAATAGAAATCACGAGATGTAAATCGGGTATGGGTTCATTTTTACACAAGCTTGAACCATGGAGAACTCTGCTTGGATTCGGTTTCATGTTTACACAAGCTTGAAAGGAAAAACTATGCTTGTTATAAGTTCGCATGCCCCCAGCATAATGACGCAAATCAAGGTACATGCCCCCCAAGCTTCATTGCATTCAACGAGGTGGATGAAATGAAGGTTCACTATCGAGATCTTGGAAAGACTCGACTCAGATTTTACGAGATCTTAATTAAAGACTCGATTTGGAAAAGGGAGTTGTTTCATTTTTTTAATGAGTTTGACACAATAAAGAACTATCCTCATAACCCTTGTTTCATTTTTTAATGAGGTTGATGCAAGGTCAAAAAATTTCCTCAAGACTCCTTGTTCACAGGTCATATGAAAACATGACTCCCAGGAGATCTTCACAGGATGGAAGAACCACGCTCTGGGAGGAACACATGTCATTAGACACCAATGACAGATTGGGTTCTAATGCCCCCAGTACATGATGTATGAGACCATCTGCATAATCATCAACAGATGCGGAGGTGGAATGGGTAGCCACATAATTGACCTGTGGCAAGAAAGGGACTGCTTGCGAACAAAAACTAATAGGGGATGATGGTTGTACAAGAGGCACCGGTTGACTAAAGAATGACAATTGATCGATAGTCACCATTCTTCCATCATGCAGAAAACAAACCACATGGAGAAGTGAATAAACAAGAGCTCCCATGGCATAAATATAATCACAGCCGAGGAGAATACTGAAATCTAAAGCACCTTCGACGACCATCATGTCTATATAGACGGTTTTGCCTCCCAAAGTAATAGGGAACTTTGGAAGGATCCCTAAAGGTTGACTGGTTCCTCCGTCAAATGCCAATAGACTCTGAGTGATCGGCACAAGCTGTGGGGAGTCCAAAGCTTGCCAAGTAGTGAAAGGAATGAAGCTAACTGACGCACCTTCATCCAAGACAGTGCTAGGTACTACCTTATCATAGGCATGTCCTGTAATCTGGAAAGGCACATAGGATGGAAGGCGGAAAGTAGTCAAGTGACTCCACTCAAAGGAAATGACTGAAGTACTTGGTGGGGGCGCTTGGGGAGTGCCCCCTTGCTCTACAGGAATTGAAGAAGGACTCTCTTAATTAGTTGAGATTGGAGGGTCATTCTCGGACTCAGGGGAATCTGATGAGACGAGAAGAACATGAGCAGTATAATCATGATGTTCTTCAAGAACAAAGTGGAGAACTAGTGCTGAATCTGAGTTGACACTCTTTCCGGCCAATGGTTTGTCAAGAACAGGCTGAGGACAGCCAGGTTCGGGAGAAGGAGGATGGACAAGAGAAGAATCTAAGTTAATATCTTTGCCAACCAGGAGAGGGTCTGAAGAGAGCCTCTGATAACCAACTAGAAGTGGAGGCGAAGAAGTTGTAAGACTTTCCAAAATAGTGGAAGCTTTATCCATGAGTGAATAAAGGTGGAGGGGATGGTTTCCTTCACATAGCTTACATGGGAATCAAATCTTCCCTTTCTTCTTACCACTGCCAATTAAGGATTGAACATCGACATGAGCTTCAGAGGATGATGAGGGACGAGCTAGATCATGAGACCATACTTCTAAGATCCTAGGAATACCAGGACAATCACGAAGAAGATGGTCACCCTTGCATAATTTACAAGGAAACGTAACCTTCCACGGAGGAGCAGAAGGTGTTCTAACCTGAGATGTAATCGGAGAAGATGAAAAAACAGGGAAAGAAGGCGCAGGCTCAACCTTGGGATCATCTTGTCGTGATTCAGATGAAGGATAGGGTGGAACAGGAGTCATGACACTCGGGACCACCGAGGTTGGAAATAAACCAAATAGGAAAACTGATGGCTAACCTAGGCAAAGACAATGTTGCCATGTATGGAGCACTGATATTTCCAAAAGCAAGAAACGAACCAGGGTTCCCATCTAGGGGAAGACCTTGGCCGGTAGACTCGGGGAATGTTGCCATTGGGAATGAGCTTGAAAAACACTCGTAATGTAACTAAGAACTCGAACTATTACCAGGAATATTTCATGGGCAATAAATTTTATGACACAGGAACAAAACTAGACCTTTTCATGTTTCAAGAGTCGAGAAAAGGACGAAAAGGTGACTCTATCACTTTTGAGGATTAATAAACCTGAAAGGACAAGTGCTCAGATGATCCTTTTCTTTTAGGGAGTCCAAAAGGAATGAAAGTGACTACTTAGGAGAACTAGACAAAAGGTTTACTAGACAAACCGTAAAACTACATATACACCTTGGTGATCAAATGAAAGAGAAATGACCAAGGACTTTCCGTACGACAGTTAATCTTACCAAATGTTGCGTTCAGTGCATTACGATTCGTAAGGTGGCATACACGGCTTCCTATGGATATAGGATGATAACCTTGTGGGGTCTCCCAACATATACTTGACAGTACGGGGAGCACAAATCCATACTAGCAGTTATTGGATCACAGAAGGAGGAATCACCCAACCTTCGTGAAAACAATAGTGACTAGGTTTAACGATGCTAGAGCACATCTCTAGCCTAGACCTCCAAACAATGTGTGTTAAGTTCCAATGTGTTGTTAGGTTTATTCAATTGATTTTAAGAGTTAATCTTGAGTTAAGTTTCGGTTTTTAGGCCCTACTGAATGTATTTAAATAACTCCTAGGATGCAACTACAATGAGTAAAGTATCAGTCATTTCGATGAACACCTACTTAAAGAAGGGTAAAGAGTTCATTCAAAGCAAACACAAACCAAGACAAGCAAATGTAAGCGCTAAGAAACACAATGCATCAATACACTCATCTCACAATGCATCAATACTACTAATGAAAGATTTTACAATTTGCTTTCTAATTTCTCAATCATGAAAATTTGTAATGCAAATATACTTCCACTTTCGTATGCTAAATGTATGCTATATTTTGATTTTTTGGAATTGAAATGACAAACAAGCAAGTGTAAAAACTGACTGATCCAAACAAATGTGATCTATGTTTGATAGTGCAGAAATCGAATCATTTTGAAAAATTGGTTCAATAATCAACACTAAAAATCAACCAACAAGAAAATAGGCAGCAAAAAAGCCTCAAGAAAATCAATAAGACGGTTGTGGATAAACCTTGGATAGACACGTAACCCAAGAAAAGACTTCTCAAAGGAACCTCTAACAGAGCTAGGTTACATGGTCTGAAAACACAAGACTCACTCAAGGAAATCAAAGAGAAGGTACCTTAACCAAAAGCAGTCAAAACAAGCTAATGAGAGATAAGAAACAACTGGGGATAAACAAGACTGATGGATTCAAGAATTAAAGTTGTAAAAACAACTTTACAGGAATCATCACAGGTGTTACACTGACAACCTGAGACTAGTCTCAAGAGTACACCTGTTTTCAGAGATGTCGTCGCAAGAATACACCTGTTTTCAGAGATGACCCGATTTCAGGAATTGTCACAGGGATTAAACTAGTAGCTTGAGATGAAAGCCAAATTGTCGCAGGCACAAAGCTAGAACATCAGTGACGTCGTCACAACTGTTAATCTATCTTTAGTGACGATCTTACTTAAAGCAAAAGACAAAGTAAAATCACCTAAATGACACCAGATTAATCTTCCAAACAGTCAGAAGGACTCCCAGATTGACCCAGGTAACCCAGAAAACTGAAGTTGCAACCCCAAAATTCAAGAGACACTAAATCAAACCTAGAGTAAACAAGAAGAAAACATACGAAGGACCTCCCCAGTGGAGTTGCCAACTTGTGAAGTAGGTGTTTGATGTGTGTTAGCATATTCCGACACATAGGAAATAGTTAAGCATAACTTGGTCTAGTATAGAGTTAGGTAAAGTGTGTTTCTTTACTATGTACTTTTGTAACTTACAATCCGACGGTCACGATATGTAGTGATCCGACGGTTCATTCTCTCCTCGGTATTACCGACACTTGATCCGTGGCTTAACACCCGATTGGTCCATGATCTCTATTTAAAGAGCATGGAGGGTCATTTGTAGGTTAACTATTCATGAGAGAAGCTTATGTAAATTTTCATTCTTTTTATTAATAAATTGCTTGAAGTGGTCGCGTTAGCTCATGCCGTGGACTGTTTCCCTCTTTGAGGGTTTTAACCACGTCAAAAACACTGGTGTATTGATCTGTGATATGTTTGTGAGTGGTGTCCTTTGGTGTTCTGTCTGAGGAACTTACCCTGTAAATTCCTACATGGTATCAGAGCTATTTGAGGGCCGCGTCCGTTGGTGATCCAAATCTGAAGCTGGTAGAACTGCATCCGACTGCCGTTTCCTATATCTACTATTTCTGACTTCTTTCAGGCCGAGAGGACTGCTCTGTTGTATTAGGAGCATCTGTTCCAGTGAGGAACCCCTTTCGTTTCACGCGAAAAGGTTTCTGGTAGCCCTAGCTACGTCATTTTT
>JABXJQ010000120.1_pt1 | contig 11827 bp, 11 predicted proteins | sample 7436221 | NCBI WGS metagenome assembly JABXJQ01 (sample SAMN14395755, study PRJNA613071) | wetland metagenome | isolation source: water sample H0 from high-altitude wetland | place: Chile: Salar de Huasco, high-altitude wetland | collected 2015-11-10
GCATGCAGGATTGCCTTTACAGTTTTGGGCAGATGCTGTAGATACTGTTGTTTATCTAATAAACAGAGGGCCTTCAAGTTCCTTGGATGGTGGTGTTCCAGAGGAATCATGGACAGGTAAAAAGGTAAACTAATCTATTTTAAAGCCTTTTGGTTGTGAGGCCTTTGTCCATATTGATAAAGAAAACAGAACAAAGCTTGAAGAAAAGTCAAAGAAATGTACCTTTATTGGATATGGTGTTAATGATTTTGGTTATCGCTTATATGATTATGAAAATCACAAAATCATTAGGAGCAGAGATGTAATATTCAATGAAAAGGTCTTGTATAAGAATCAGTTGCAGGAAAAGAAACAGGAAAAAGAAAACAAGGAATACATAGTTCTTGATGAAATCACTGAAAAAGTAAAGGTGCCTAAAAATAATAATAATCAACAACCATAATAGCAGCAACCACCACAACAGCAACAGGCACCCCAAACACCTGAAAGTGGTATTAGAAGATCTACCAGGATAAGTAGACCCCCTGAACGATACTCTCCTTCATTATATTATTTATTGTTCACTGATTCTGGTGAACCCGAATGTTATGAAGAAGCAATGCAGGTTGAAAGCAGGAAGAAGTGGGAGGTAGCCATGGAAGAAGAGATGGACTCCTTAATGCATAACCAGACTTGGGACTTAGTCAGGTTGCCTGCAGGAAAAACTACATTGAAGAATAAATGGGTTTACAGGCTAAAGGAAGAAGATGGAGGACAACAGAGGTACAAAGCTAGACTTGTGGTGAAGGGGTTTGCACAGAAGAAAGGTATTGATTTTGATGAAATATTTTCTCCTGTTGTTAAAATGACTTCAATCAGAACTATTTTGAGTCTTGTAGCAGCTGAAGATTTGCATCTTGAGCAGTTATATGTAAAGACAACCTTTCTCCATGGGGATTTGGAGGAAGAGATATATATGCAACAGCCACAAGGATATGAGGTGAAAGGGAAGGAGAAACTAGTGTGCAGGTTGAAGAAGAGCTTGTATGGCTTAAAACAGGCTCCAAGGCAGTGGTATCTAAAATTTGACAAGTTTATGTCTGAACAAGGTTATACTAGATGTCACTCTGATCATTGTGTTTATCTGAAAAAGCAAAATGATGGCAGCTATATTATATTGTTATTGTATGTAGATGACATGCTTGTTGCAGGGTCTAACATGCAGGAAATAAATGTGCTCAAAAGAAAATTGGCAAATTCATTTGCAATGAAGGATTTGGGAGCTGCAAAACAAATCCTTGGTATGAGAATAACTAGAGACAGGAAAAATCGTAAATTAACATTGTCTCAGAATGAGTACATACAAAAGGTGTTGAAAAGATTTAACATGCACAATGCAAAACCAGTTAGTACACCTTTTGCTAGCCATTTCAAACTTAACAAGGAAATGTGCCCAAAGACCCAAGAAGACGTGGATTATATGTCTAAAGTTCCATATGCATCAGCAGTTGGAAGCTTAATGTATGCAATGGTCTGCACAAGGCCTGATATTGCACATGCAGTGGGAGTTGTAAGCAGGTACATGAACAATCCAGGAAAGGAACATTGGATGGCAGTGAAATGGATTCTCAGATATTTGAAAGGTACCACAGATCAAGCATTATGCTTTGGTGGTTCAAACATTTCTCTACAGGGATATTTTGATGCAGATATGGCAGGTGACAGAGATAACAGGAGAAGCACTACAGGATATGTATTCATTGTTGGTGGAACAGCTGTCAATTGGGTTTCAAAAATCCAAAGTGTTGTTGCACTTTCAACAACAGAAGCAGAGTATGTTGTTGCTACAGAGGCTAGTAAAGAAATGATCTGGTTACAAAGGTTTATGGGTGAATTGGGTAAGGAGAATGATAAGGGCACGTTATACAGTGATAGCCAAAGTGCCATTCATCTTGCAAAGAACTCAGCATTTCATTCCAGGACTAAACACATACAGCTCAAGTACCATTTCATACGATCAGTGTTGGAAGATGGACAGTTGAAGCTGGAAAAGATACACACTAGCCAGAATCCTGCAGATATGCTAACAAAAGTTGTAACCAGGGAGAAACTGAGAACATGCTCAGTTTCAATTGGTCTTCAAGGATGACGATGAAGATGAGAAACAGCCAGGTCCAAGAGAGGAGTCATTGTCCATCAAATGAAGCAGCGATGGAGTTGCTACAATCATTCTCCAAGTGGGAGATTATTGTGTGTGGAGCATGATTGTTCAGAGGTCTTTGTTTCAGCCGGATGTATACCCAGGAAGTTTTGTACACCCCTCCACGCGGGGGGGCGCGGGGGGGACTTGTCCCCCCCGCGGGGGTCCGCGGGGGCCGATCCCCCCCGGCTGGGCGGTCCGGGGCCAGCAGTCCCCCGAAGCTAAAAATAGATGTAAATTTGCCTTGTAAAAGTATAGTAATTTCTAGTCAATCTGAGCCGTTCATTAGGGGGATGATCTGACGGTAGAACTTATGTTTAGTTTATGGTTTTTTGCCCTAGAAGGAAACCACTCCCTTTGTATGAGGGAATTGTATTTGAGGCGGTAATAGATGTGTATTCTGTGTGAGCGAGAAACAGAGAGGTGAGACTATGAGAGAAAACATAGGATATTACAGTGGATTTGCTATAGGTTGTGTCTCTTCATTTTGCTGGATAATAAAGAGGAAGGACTGGCTGTTTGAGGTGGACGTAGCCCAAACTGGGTGAACCACGTATGTCTGTGTCTCTCTTATTTTGTGCGTTTTCTGTGTTTATATTTATGCAATATTTTATGTGTTCCATTGCTCCATAATATTTAATTTTCAAACAATAACTTTGGGACATTCTACAACATATTACCCTCAGGGATATGGATTGGTAGAATCTTCAAATAAAATCTTAGTTAACATTATTAAAAATTTGTTGCATGACAACAAAAAATCATGGCTCAACAAGCTGGTTAATGCATTGTGCGTAAACAAGATTACTACCGAAAAGTCAATAGGCATGTCTCCCGACCAGCTAGTTTATGGGAAAGTTGTTGTATTTCCAACTTCATTGGGAATTCATGTTTTAAAGATGATTCAAGAATTGGAGGTGAAACCAAATGATTTGCAAAGGAGAATATGCGAGATAATTTTACATTAGACAAGAGAAGAAGTTCATAACATAACTTAGTTGATCCAAGATAGCATCAAGAAGACATTTGATCGAAGGACTAAAGCTGATGACTTTTAGATCGACAATCATGTTTTGAAATGGGATTCTAGAAGGGAAGAGAAAGGAAAGCATGATAAGTTTGAAAACATGTGGCTAGGACCTTACATTAATGATTCCTACCGAGGTAGCAAAGCATTTTTTCTGAAGAAAACAAATGGAACATAATTATCTGGAGGACCTATCAATGGCAGGATGCTAAAGCATTATGTTTTTCAGGACTGAGATTTTTTTTTTATCACATGCATTGTAGATACAATTCACCTTGTACTATCATGATAGGTAGCTTATGTCAGAAAGTTGAAGCCCATGGAGAAGGCCATAAGCTTTCAGTTGTTTTTCTACCATAACTACACAAAACAAAAATTAGATGCAGTCAACACTCAAGATAAGTATTCAAGGCTACTAGTCTATGGTGTTCTTGACACTTCACATGGAAGTTCCATCCCCAACTAGAGATATTGTTTGGGTCTTATAATTTATAGGATCAATTTACCATTGAATAATTTCTTTTAGTATTTCAAATTGTAAATAATATTTCTTTTTGCAAATGATTTCCAAAAAAAGATAGAAAAAATGAAAAGAGGGTATAGATACAAAAAAGAGACAAAAGGAAAATGAAAAGAAATGATAAATGAACCCCACAAAAAAATGAATAAATGTGAAAGTGATGCTAGTTTAAGTGCCACTACTAGTCTTCTAACTTTCTAAAGAATAAATTCATGAAATTGTGTGCAATTTGTTTAAATGCCGCAATACCTTTCTTCTTAAAACCTACAATTTAATGATGTTGAAGCAAGTTTCAAGCTATGTTAATTAGATTAGAGTGAATAACTTAGCCAAACAATGTAATTTTGGCTAAGATTAGAAAGGTAGAATAGGTGAATAAAGTTAATCCAATAGTTTAATCTAGATTAATGCAGTTGAGTAGATTAGTTTATTGTTTGAAATAAATATTCTTAGACTCTTAAGAGTGAAAAAATTGACAGGGTTTGCACCTTTAAATGCACCCTTATTTTCTTTGAAATTCGATTATCATATGAAATAATGGATTTTTGATGTAATTGGTAAAGTGGTTATTTGTCCAAAGTATTAGACTTTGGTTTAAAAAGTATGTGCCCGAACTATTTCGTGGGGCTGACCAGTGTTAAAACCTCGTACATCTTATCATCCCCGATGATCCACTCACTCACATCCGACAGCCGGTAAGAAATTTCAGACCCCCTGCAGTGAAAATTTTGAACGATGGGGACGGGGGACGGGGTCCAAAGAGCTCTTTCCTACCCCCTATGTGTCAACACCTTAAGATTTTGGACCCCTGCCCCACATACCAGATACCGCCTATATCCCTTTGAAATCGGTTTCTTCTCTCGCCGCAACCTACCTTCCCCCCAACTGTCATCTCCACATCCCCTTTCAACTGCCGACCTAATCATGCCACATGTCCTCTCCTTCCATCATTCCCACCAGCGTTGTCCCGTCCTTTGACCGCTTATCATCATATTCTACGTCCACAATAATTGCACCCACCTTTATTATACTTTCCATTTACCAACATCATTAATGAAATGAATGCAGTATCACAACAATTAATCTAACAGTTAAGACCAGTCTGTGGCCTATAGAAACGGAAGTGTCATCTGCGATTACACCTTTCCTTCCTCACCTTCCTGCCTCATGTTTGTGCTGATATCCAAGTTTCCATTAACATCCATTTCCCGTCTCTAATTAGTATACAGAGGTACTGTCACCCAAATTTTCCCCGAATTCTTGAAAACTCACTGCAGATTCTTTCTGTTTCATCCTACCCCATTCATTTTTCTACTACAATGACTCCCAAAGTAACCACTATAGCCAATCTCATGCTCACTCCCCCTATGGATTTAGACCACATTCCGCTCGCTAACGGAGACTACAAGATCACCGAGACAAAGTGTGAATTCGATCTCTTCGAATTACGCTATTGGTTTTGGGATAATTACCTCAACCAATCATATGAAATCAATCTATGGAGTCTATACTTCCTCTGTTCGCCTTCCCCCAATCTTATTACTTTCCCGAATTCTTCCTAAAATTCCAAGCCTCTTACCTTTCAAGTAGGAGGGTTATTACTTCTGCAACTGGTGAAATTCTCTTCACCATTACATATAATATCATAAATAAAATGTTGCAGGTCCCACATAGTGATTCTCTTACCCCTTTTTCCCTTGAACCTCTCAGATAAATTTATCAGAAGTTAACCATCCCCTAGAGAGCTAGAATTTTTAAAGTTTTCCTCCTAGAAGGCTCTTAATTCCCTAAGAAAAATCCCCCTTATTCCTCTTCTATGTTCCTTCAAAGGTCTAGACAAATTATCTATGTCTTTTCATCCATTCTTGGTTACTATTCAGATGAATGGGTGGATTAGCCTATTCTAGGTTTTCTATCCACCCTTTCTTAGAATGACTATCAGTCACTTCTGACTATGGTCACTTCTTAGCAAATTAATTCATGAAAAATTCCTTCAATTTCTAACTGAAGGAATGTTAATTCTTCTATTTTCATGTACATGTTCATTTTCATTCAAACATATACGTTTCCCTTTGTAGTGCAGAAGCTTGATCGACAAGGAGAGCTTCAGTGTATTGTCTTCTAGACCTCCTTAATGAGAAGACAATCACACGAATTCAACTTCATAGACTTCATCAATAAATTTGTGAATCCAACCACTTGTTTTCTGAGTAGCCAACATATTCCTAGGATAAGTGAGGCATTCATAAAGTTTTACAGCTCAGTGGTGAAAACAAGGGACTGGTACCTTTACCAGTCATTCACAAAAATTAGAGTTTATGGTTTAGAGTTGCCACCATACAAGCTTCCCAAGTATCTTCCAATGAGAATATTTTCCTTGGAGTATATTAGGAAAATTCATTAAGACAACATTCATTTCATGGCAGCCAAGAAGAAATCTTAGTTTCGGATTAAAACACATATATGACCTTTCATCTGCAACAGTAGAGTAGAAAGAGAGGAAGCAGACCTCCTGCTGAAACAAATGAATTTCCCTCTCAGTTTCACTTGGTCCTATGACCCCTTTGGGGTAATTTATAGTTTAAGAGTGGAACAAAAAGTTACTCCCTATGTGCATACTCAAAGGCCTGAAATAGAGAAGTATATGAACCAACACATTTGGGTAGAGTATACATTATAGGAGGCCAAAGAGCAAGTACTTTCCACATCATATTTAGACACTCCCATATGCATATAAAAGACAGACAAGAGATTGAGACATGATGATTCTCCATAATTTACAAAATTCTCAGCTAAAGAGTTCAAAATATACACAAATAAGATTAAAACGTGCTCTAAAATATACTTCCCACCATTGGAGGACACACAGGGAACTATTGTACTCTTAGGCTTTTAGAATTTTAATCTAGATAGTGGTACCACAAATATCCATCATCCTCAGCTACTAAAGAGATTTCCGCTACTATACCTCAGACACCAGAGTCATCTATAGAGCAAAGGCAGCCATATATTTTCTATAGATATAAAGAGATTAAGCAGAGGAATGAAGCCATTCATGATAATATCTCTCTCATTTCAAGAAGCAATATACCTCCATCGAACACAGGCTTATTTTATCATATGATACAGAGAAGGGAAGAATGCATATGTAATTCTTGTAGGCCTAGGTCCCTCAACCAAAGTCAACATCAGAATTCAAACAAACTACTTCTGAATTTGAGGTGAAGGATGTTCGTCCTTTGGATCAAATAGATATGCACATACAAGCTGGAGAAATGGTATACTCTACTTTCACATGGACTGCTATCACTTCTTCCAAATTACATCTTACCTTAAGTAATGTGAAGTCTCAGCTTAAATTGGAGAAAGTGTCCCCAATTGCCAAAGATACCAGAATTAAATACTTGGAGGAAATGGTGATCAAAGTAGTCTTTGATCTAGATAATTCAAAATCCATGGAGGAGATAATCAGGAAGAAAAATACTGACATTGTAGCCCTAAAGAAGCAATTGAAGTGGCCTGCAATAGAAGACCCACAGGCTAAGTTACTGGGAGAGACAGAGATACAAAAGGAAGAGATGTTGAAGCCTTTAGTGGAACAAAATGCACAAATAAAAGAGATGTAAATAGAGATGGACAAGTTGATAAAAGTAAAGGAACAAAGTTAAAAACTAGTAGTGGTTCCTCTTGACGCAATTCCCATTGCATCTCTACTTCAAATAGGTATTCCTACAGTAGCCATGACAGTGGGAACATCGTCTTCTACCGTTCTTCCCACATTAGTTGCAGATGATTCAGTTAAGTTGGATGAATCCATGGAAAACATGTCTATACAGGGAGAAGATCTAAAGAAGCTGAGGCAAGAGGTGAAATTTGTATAGGAACAGAGATCAATATTTGAAAATGCCCTCCTGACAAAAACATAGAAGTCCCAAACATTGTCCCAGAGATTGCAAAGGACGGAAAAATACTGTACCATGGGCAATACATTGGCACAGGTAAAAGAGAATATCTAGAAAAGGATCAATGAAGACATGGAAGACATTCACCCTTCAATCCAAATCATTTTTGAGAAACAAGAGCTAATTGAACGGTCCAATGAAGTCATCAAGTAGTTGGGAGATAAACTCAGTGAAGCCACTGAGCTCATCAAATTTATTAATTCCAAAAATAAACAAGAACTAGAAGAGTTGGAAATTGAAGACATAACAGAAAAAATATTGGAAGTCAAGAAGGTGTTGACTAAAATAAATCTATTGAGGTAGCTTGAAGAGAAGTGTCTGATTATGGACACTGGTGTACAAAACTTCTTCACGAAGCTGGAGCTCATCTACAATAAAGGACTTCCAAACTTGTTAGTTATTAATGGTAAGCTCAACACGTGGTCGGATTACAGTGAGAAAATTATGACCAAGGCAAGATACAGTTCGAAGGTTGCAATTGGAAGATTCAGTATGACAGGGAAGGTGTTATCACCAAAAAATTGATCATCTAGCCTAATTTAATAGATGGATTGAAGTACGCCATGTAAAGCCAATTTTACCATAATAAAATTGCTTTCACTACAATAAATTACTTAATAAACCACATTTGTTAAGTAATTTATAGTTAAACCCATGAAGAATAATTAAATAAATAACTATTTATTTGATTTTCTTCTAGGAATAATTAATTAAACCATTGTTCAATTATTAGTCCTTGTCATATTTGACCCAATCATGAAAAATAAACAGATAAATCATTAATTATCTTATTTTTCTCTAAGGGTATTTAATTAATCACTAAGTAATTATTATTCTTTGTCAAATTTGATTAAATCCATTAGGAATAATTAAATAAATCATTATTTGTTTATTATTCCTTAACTAATTCCTTAAGATGATAAATAAATCATTTATTTATTTATTATTTCAAAATAGAAGTTTAAATACTTTTTCCCTCCTAAACAAATAAAATAAAATATTCGAGATGATTATTCCAAGAATGGGATCAATAATATTTTTTTATTGCTCATTATTCGAGGATAGCTCAATATTTTGTTATAAATAGATGGGCTTTCCATCCATTTTTCACTTTTTATTATTTTCATTGTTGCACTCAATGTTGTAAATCTGATTATTTTCATTGTCGCACACCATATTTTTGTTGGGTTTACACGTTATAGAGTAGAGAGACTCTACACAAGCTAAAGATGTTTGAGGATAGCCAAGAACCCATTCAATAGAGGAGGACTGGTAACATTTATTTTTTCCCTTCACAGGTGTTATATTAAAACTATTCTTTGTATATATAGTTTCCATTGGATGATTGGAGTTATTACTCTTTCTTTTTGTTGTTTAACTATGATTGTGGCATAGATCCTGACTTTGGTAGGTTTTGTTTCTATCAGTTGCTGCAGATCTAAAATGTTTAGTAGCCATTTATATTGTTGATATTGTCTATCATACACAATCTTAAGTGGGTTCTTTTCATACATCTTTGAGAAGAAAACACTACAACAAAAGGTGTTCCTAGATGCATTGGCATATGATCTCGACATTCAGTATGAAATTAAAAGTCTATTCATCACCAAGCCGTCATTTACCAAATATATTGAAGTCGACGAAGTGTACAGAAATTTGTTGAAGATGAATATCCCGAGTGAACAATGTTGAGATAAACTTTGTGAGATACTGGAGTAAGAAGTAGTTTTGGGGGCACATCTCAGCGTTAGAACACATGCAAAATTTGAGCACCAAACAGGTAGTTGTTCCACCAATTCAGTGCCACCACTTTAGGTAGTTTGGATTTCCCTGATATCATTGTAATAAGTTAGAGTGATTCAGTTTGATTATTTTCAGATACATCCTAGTCATTCTGACAGGATATTTTTTGTAAATTAATTACAAATGCTTCATCTTCAGAAGTATTAAATGTTGGGTTTTGTACTAAGAACACTATTGTATATTGCTAAAGCATCAGCAAATTACGAGTAATATAGAAGCTCTTTCACATGATTCTTGTGTCAAGTTGTTGGTGAAGTGCATCTATCATCTTATGTGTTTATATTTCTTTTTTTATAGCGCATATTTGTTTTCAAATATGAATTATTCAATAGATAAGTAAAGGGAAACATTTGTTTAAATCTTCACTCTGCACCCGGCTATGAATAATTTCAATGTTTTCTTCTGATCTTTAAATATAGAATCCAGGTAACAATTTTCTATATTTAAAGTGAACCTTAAATTTTTTCTTCTTATCCATTTCATAGACCTTAAAGAATCCATTTGGTTTGGCTAACCTGCCCTGTGAGATCTATCTGTAGATACTATAGTCAATCTGTATTTGATGTAACAGACTCCATAGCCTGATGGTAATCTAGTTATCAACCAACCATTCAAATACAAATCAAGCCTTAAAATTCATATCTAGCCTAATATTCAATCCAACAAAGTTAAATCTTATAGAGAGCGCCCTCTTTGAAGTTGGTAGGGCTAGATACCAACTTCCAAAGTTGGTTTGTGGTTACCTTAGTGATTTTCTTCTACAACCTTGGAAAATTACTGAGTGCTAACATTTTGGCGACCATATTGGGGACTTAAAAATAATCCTTCATTTCATTGTTGTAAGATTATTTCCTAGTTTCTACATATTTATTTCAAGAAATATAATGATCAAAACATTGGAAATAAAGGATTATATGTTGTTTTTCATTTTTAAAGATATGGATCCAAAAAGAATTCATACCCGAGCCAATCCTGATCCAGACCCACCTGAAATTTTAGACAATCCAGAAAGGATACTAAGAAGGAGAAGTTTAGCTGAAAGCCAAGGAAGCAATAGTCCCCTTTCAAGGGCCAATTCTCTTCCTGAAAACCTTGATACCATTGAATATATTTAGTTTGACATACCTTTCAAACAAAGTCTTTTTAGGACTAAGTCTGAAAATTTTGTTGATCAGATAGTGGTTGTTGAAGCGATTCTTCAACCTTATAAACCAATAAGACCATCTATTGAACGTGATTTGGATCAACAAGTCCTTCAGAACTTTGAAAAATTACAGAATCTCGTGTCAACACTTGATCAGGATGTAGACCAAGATTACATTCATTAGTTTGTTGAAATTTTTTCTCTTACCATTGTAGCATCCACTTCATCTTCCTAATCAGATCATCCAACATCAGTTGGCCCTACTTATTCTGTAATTTCTACTACTCATCCAGTAGTATCACAAGTAGTAACTCAATTAGTTCCCACAAATCCTATATTTGTTCCTCCCTTAAGACCAAATATCATGGCTGCTTGCTATGAACCCCTGGTTTTACCTGCCCAATTGCATGATATGCGCCAAGACTATCAAACTAGGATTACCAAATTTGATGGTACTATTTATATCAATGCACAACAACACATAGATATGATGAATGAATTTTTTTATCTTCACGAAGTAGATGAGAATGATGCAAAACTAAGGTTGTTCGCCTAGATCTTAGGAGGAGAGGTCAAAAAATGGTTCAAAAACTTAGTAGCAGGTAGTATAACTGACCTTGCTATTTTTCACCAATATTTCCTAACTAGGTGGGAAATTAAAAAGAGTCCTCTATAGATCCTTAACGATTAAAAAAACCTTAAGGGAGAACCTAATGAGACTGTAGAAAAGTATTGTGGTATATTTATTAATTTTTACAATGCAATTCCTATTTCTATTAAACCACCCCCAGGCTTGGCCATGATACATTTCCCAAAATGATTCGATGTTGATATGGCCTATCAACTGAGAGAAATAGATCTCGCAACCTTAGAGGAGATGCAAGAAAACACACTTAAAGTAGAGGCTAATTTTTTAGCCAAGAAAGATAAATTAATGGTTGAGAAAAGAGTAACAATAAAAGAGGAACCTTCATCTTCTACTTCCACTGGTTATAAAATAGATAGTCTATTTAGAACTGTAGAGAAAATGATGGATAGAATCAGTATAGCTGATAGGGCTCCTTAGAGAGAAAATCAAACTGGGTAAATAAGGAATCCAAACTATAGAAGAAATCAACCCACACCAAACAAAGGGACCCAAAATCTTAAGGTGTTGACACATAGGGGGTAGGAAAGAGCTCTTTGGACCCCG
>JABXJQ010000121.1_pt1 | contig 11813 bp, 4 predicted proteins | sample 7436221 | NCBI WGS metagenome assembly JABXJQ01 (sample SAMN14395755, study PRJNA613071) | wetland metagenome | isolation source: water sample H0 from high-altitude wetland | place: Chile: Salar de Huasco, high-altitude wetland | collected 2015-11-10
CTAGAGCCCATTTTTCAAATGGCTCTAGGTGAACTTGGGGCTGAAGGGGCATCTCGTCTGTAGCTGTTGGCCTGCCCATTCTTTGGCAGCTGTCACAACTCTTCACATACTTCTTGGCATCCTTGAAAATGGATGGCCAGTAGTATCCAAGAGTAAGAACTTTGAATGTTGTCCGCTTAGCTGCAACATGCCCACCGCACGGTTCATCATGGCAAGATTTTAAAATATCAATTACCTCATCATTTCTTACACATCTTCTAATGATCATATCATAACCAGTGTAAAATAAATCGCCATTAAGCCATGAATATCTAGCACTTTGTTTGACTAGTCTCTTCTTTTCCTTTGCAGTAAAGTGTGGAGGTGTCCTTCCTGTAGACAAATAATTGGCCAAATCAGTATACCAAGGATTTACTATGGAAATTGCAAATAAATTTTCATCTGGAAAAGAATCTTCAACCGAAACAACCTCACCTGGATTTTGCAGTCTAGAAAGAAAATCTGCCACCTGATTCTCTTTACCTGGTCTATCTAACACTGTGATGTTAAATTCCTGTAACAATAATAACCATCGGGTAACTCTGCCACTAGTTATTGGTTTATTCATTAAATGTCTAATGGCAGAATGATCAGTATGTACAAAGACTTCATAACCAGTTATGTAATGTCGGAATTTATTCATAGCATATATGATAGCAAGTGTTTCCTTTTCTGTGACTGTGTAGTTTGACTCTGCAGGTGTTAGATTTTTGCTAATGAAATAAATGGCATAATTACAAGATTCCTCTTTTTGGCCTAATGATGCACCCACTGCAGTGTCAGATGCATCTGTAAAGATATGAAATGGTAGGCTCCAATTAGACCCTCTCAAGACTGGTGCGATTGATAACTTCTTTTTGAGTAGTTCGAATGCTTGTTGGCAGTTCTCATTCCAGTTGAAAAGTACATCTTTTGTTATAAGTTTAAACAAAGGTAAAGCTATTTTACTAAAATGTTCAATAAACCTTCTGTAATAGCTTGCATACCCAAGGAAACTTCTTACCTCTCTTTGATTCTGTGGAATTGGCAAATCAACAATGATCTGGATCTTTGCTAGGTCAACTTTGATGCCTTGAAAAGAAATATAGTGGCCTAACAGTATCCCAACGTTTAACATCATAAAGCACTTTTCATTGCTGAGGGACAGATTAGCTTCAATACATCTTTTCAAAACTCTCTCAAGGTTCTCTAATGCATGTTCAAATGAATTGCCGTATACTGAAAAATCATCCATGTAAACTTCAACACAATCATGAACTAAATCAGCGAAAATAGCTAATACAGCTCTCTGAAATGTAGCTGGAGCATTGCAAAGTCCAAACGGAAAAACATTGTAAGCATAAGTGCCCCAAGGACAGGTGAATGTGGTTTTGTCCTGGTCTTCTGAGGCTATCCTGATCTGGTTGTAGCCACTGAAACCATCAAGAAAAGAAAATGATGATTTCCCAGCTAGGGTGTCTAACACTTGGTCAATAAATGGTAGTGGGAAATAATATTTGAGCGTTGCTTTGTTCAGTTGTCTGTAATCAACACAAATGCGCCACTTACCATTTTTCTTGGGCACTATAACCAATGGGGATACCCACTGACTGTCAGAAATAGGATATATAAAATTAACTCTCAATAGTTTTTGCAATTCTTCTCTGACAATATCTTGGAGCATGGGGTTCATCCTTCTCTATGGTTGCCTCACTGGTTTGATAGTACTATCCATGTAAATATGGTGAGTGCATGTGTCAGGGTGAATCCCATGCATATTGGTGTAGTCCCAAGCAAAGGCTTTCTAATATTTTCTCAATAGTCAAATCAATTTCTCTTGCTGAGATGAGTCTAGATGATTGCCTATGTTCAGAGTTTTCCCTGGACTAATCTCTATGATCTGACTCTGTGTGTTGGTGATGGATTGAACTGGAAAAATGTCGTGAAATGTGGTTTGCAAAGATTGAATGGTGCATGTTTCCTGAAAATTTTGGGCTAAAAGTACATCTGCAGCATGATATTGGTCGTTTCTCAAATTTTCGGAAATATCAGGTTGAGAAAGGAATAATTCTACCAAATCATTATTGTTTTGTTCTTGGAAATCATAGATTTGGTCAATGCTAAAAACAGATTGTACTTCTTCTTTATCATTGAATTTATCATCAAGCCACAAATTGTGTGTTACTGCTGGTGATTGTGCCGATGGATAAAGGGTGAGTTGTTTTCTTTCGGTCCCTCTTGAAATGATCATGTTTCCCGATCGACATCCTATGAATGCATCAGCAGTCGCTAACCATGGTCTGCCAAGGATGATAGGGTGCCCTCCTAAATTGGATTTGGGTTGAAGAACTAAGAAATCCACTGGATACTCCCAAGAGTCCAGTGAGACAATTATGTCTTCCAAAATCCCTTCAGGAATCACTTTAGACCTATCAGCTAGTTCTAGAACAATCGTTGTATGTTGAAAATTTATAAGCTGGAGTGTTCTCATGGTTTCAAGAGTCATGACATTGATTGCGGACCCAAGATCTATCAAAGTGTTTGGAATTTGTATGTTGTTAATGATGGTGGTCACTTTGGGAATGCCAGGATCAACATACTTTTCCATGGAGATGGTATTGGTCATAAGGCCTGCTAAATGTCCTATAACATGAATGGTTTGAGGATCAATCCTTTTTCTAGCAGGCTTCTTGAGGCACATGTATTTGATGGCTTTAGTATATATGGGAATGTCTTTTATAGCTTGCAGCAGCGGAATTTTTATGTAGACATTCTTGAGTTCATCTAAGACATCAAACTGTGGTATAGACAATGGAGGTTTCATTTGGACCAATCGGTCTGGAAAAGGTGGATGCAATGGTTGCATCTGCTTATCTTTGGTATCATCGTTTGGTTTTCTTTGATTTGTCATTTCATTTTCATTTTTTGTGTTTGCTTCTTGCTTATATGTTATTGGAGAATCTTTGTGGAGTACCCTACCAGACCTCAAGTTGATATTTTGCAAGGGTAGTGTGGGATATGAGGTTCCCTCTTCTACATTGTAGGCTGGCCTCTCTGCTCTATTATTTGGATTTGGGACAGTTTGAGCAGGAATTTGAGTAGGTCTGGAAGGTTGTGAGTTAGCTGGAAATTGTAGTTTTGGTGGATTTATTGGTGGAGGAGCAGGCAGTGCTTGTTGAGTAGGTTGAGGCTGATAAACAACTTGCTGAGGATACTGCTGATATGGTTGAGAATGTGATGAATACGGTTGATGGTATTGTTGATATGGTTGTGAATATGGTGGATATGATTGAGGATATGTATGATAAGATTGAGAGTACTGTTGAGATGGTCTCCATTGTTGCTGTGGGTGGTTTTGGTGCTGCCATGGCATGGGTATATTCCATGAATTTTGTGCATACATTTGATCATTTATAGGAAATTGCAAATTTTGATTTGGAAACATACCTTGAGGTGTTGGCCTTGGCTGCCATGGTCTCTTTGTGCCCATGTAATACACATTTTCCATCTCTGCATTAGCTACCATATTATAGTTCTGCAAAACCTTAACTTTAGGACAGTTAAACATATCATGATGTTCAATACAGAAAGCACAAACTTGGATGTTTTCTAGTGGGAAGTCTTTTAATGCATGTTTCTTCCGGCATTTTGGGCAGAAAATAACCATTATCTGATCTTCAGCTTATTGTTTCTTTTTAGCTTTTAAAGTGTCAATTTCGTTCCCTAGGGTGCTTAACAGATCTGTTTTAAACTCTTCTAACAGATTCCCTATTTCAGCCCTTGTGACACTTGCTGAGGCAAATTTTGTGACTTTGGATGACAGGGTTCTTTTTCCCATTTTAGCTTTTCTCCTTGAATACTTTTCGCATAACTCAGGGATTTCTTCAAAGGGTAAAGCAGAAATGTCACCTTTGCCCATCAAGTTAAGATCATCCATGTATTCCTCTCGGGTGCCTTTCAAGAATATTGTGCGGATCAGATCAAGAGGCATAGTTCGGTGTTTGGATTTTTGTAAGTTGTAGACAAACCATTCTAAGTATTCCTCTAAGGTTTCATCCTCTTGTTGGCTCATTCTAAAGATATCATCTTTAGAATCTTTGGATCTACAGTAAGGTTGATATTTCCTTAGAAATATTCTTCTCATGCCATCCCAATCAACTATAGCATGCTCACCAAGCCTCATGAACCATCTTAAGGCTGATGCCTTTAATGTCACTGGGAAGAGTCTAAGCCTATGGGCATCATCTGTATAGCCATATGTTCGACATACAATGTCAAACTCGAACAAGAATGAGTCCGGATCTTCTGAAGCCATACCATAAAAGTTTGGTAGCACGGATGGAGGTATGTTCTTCATTTTGATCTCATCATCTTCTTGTGGTTCATGTATAGGAAACTTAAAAGTTGACTCTTCTTCGTCTCTATGTCCTTGATTTGGTATTGATCCATCTCCTTCCTCAGCCATTCTAATAGTTTTCTCTGTGTCAGTGTCACTTGTTTTAAACAGGAGATTAAAGAAAGATTGTTCGGTCATTGTGCTACTTTCTCCTTGTGTGGAAGACCTAGGAAAGTACTTTTTCTACGATTTATGTGTTAATAAAGTTTGCCTTTCGATGAGAGTAAGTCTCTGACCTGACTTTTGTTTATCCTCTAATGCTTGTATGATGACCTCCTCGCTGGTGTTGAATTCCCTAAAGAGTCTGCTCCTGATGATGATGGGTTAGTTTTTGAATGGTGGGGGGTTTTTATGAATCTTCCCTGTCTGTCTCTAAATCTAGGCATAAATGAACATGATTTCTAACTGTGTTTTTTCTTATTTTTGTTTATTGAATTTTTTTTCTTTTTAAATCCTTTAAGTACGCCTTCCCGGCAACGGCGCCAAAATGTAGTGTCCTGTCTAGGGTGCTAGACTAGGCTATATTTATTATCGACCAGGATGCGTAGACTTAGAGGCATGCGTCTAAAGTATATAGACATAAAGGATTATTAGCTAAGTGGTTATGATGGTAGGTCACAGGACTTCTTTACGGAAGATTGAGGTATGTTACCTATCACCCAAACACTTAGGTCACTCAGTTAATCTACCTAATTACACTGTCATTCAATTCATTTACCAAATTAAAACACTGTGTATCACTAAAAACCAAGATTTCAATCTCCTTACAGAGAGATTATGCATAAAACTTTTGTTCAACAAATACTCAACATTCACTAATATTCATGCAAGATAAAAACATACAGAAATCATAAGCATACTTTGAAATGATAACAGAGTTCATGACATTGCTTTAAAAGACAACAAAGGATCGATTCCCTTACTGGATACGGTTCACGATCTCAGTGATGATCTGTTCAAGCACTATCATAAACATAAACCATACGCATTCTATTGAAATCAACAACCAATTCTAATTACTGTGCATATCATTTAATACCCTAAGTTGCGAATGAAAAGGAAATGACAGTATACCAAGTTAACGCAGGGCCCGTCCGCGTTCCAGAGGTATACTGGACTGTGATCAACCGATTATCAAATCAACGCAACAAGGAAAATATCGTGACTGCAACTATGTCTTTGATATTAAGTTCAAACTCTATTTTCAAACGATACAACGATAACCAACTACTGACTACTCAGAACTGTGTTTACATATATTTTTACAACCGTTACATTTCGAAAACGAATCTACATTCATGATGTGGCTGTTGCCGCTTTTATCATGTCGTGATTTTCAAAATGTTTCTATCCTAAACTGATTTCAAAAAGGAACAAAACTAAATCAATTTAGAATGCTTTGCTGTTGCTGCCTTTGTCGCCAACATGCTATACTTTGACCTTCGTTGACCGCGCATGTAGGAGGGTCGATTCTGCTGTAGGATAGGTATTCGTCCATGCTTGGACATTCTACTTTTCATCCCTACCCTTCGCTCTAGCCTAGCTGTCATGCCACATGTCAAACAATGAACCAATTACAGGATGTTGGAACTTCCTGTAGCCATTTTACCAAAAATTCCTAATTCGTTAACATAAAACTCCTAAATCAATTTTAATGCATTTTAATAGCTATAGGACTATTAACTAATCAATTTTCAAGGGATCTAAGAGATATATGATGGAAAGAAGTAGGCAAATGATATGTTTTAGGAGGAAAAAGGAGGTCATGGGATGGTACCAACAATCACTTGGCCTTACAAAGGAATGTTTCCATATGATATGCTACGAGGTTTTTACAAAGTTTAAATGTCTCCCTCATTGAAATTTGGATTTCTTTTTACTCATTATACAATTTTTTTGACGTTTTTCCTATGTTTCTCATCCCAAAACTATATGTTTAAAATTTTGCTCTTCAAAAGTGATCTCATAATAAATTAACCCTTCATCGATGAAGTACGGATTAAAAAAAATACTTTTTAATAACATAACTATGTTAAAAATTTTCACATATTTATCATAAGTAAAAAAAAACAAAATAACCATGACACACAAATGACTTATTAAATCTTGAATCTTTGTTTGAAATTTCATGGAACACTAACAATAAAATCTTAGGAACCTGAAATCAAATGTCCTTGACCAGGACATGTCATATCAGTTGTATATATGAGATATGACTAAGGAGGTCTTATGGGACATATAAGATGACCAACATAGTAGAACTATTGAATGTTATCAATAAAAACTCAAAAAGAGATTCATTAATATGGTGTATTTTATGATTTACATAATCTAATAAGTATTATTGGATTTAAAAATAAAGTATACATTTCACAGTATATATTTTAGCATTTCTTTGGATCATAGCATATACATTAATATTAACAAGATTGAATTCATAGTATTTGAACCTTTTAAAAATTAAAAGAATAAACTTATAATAAATGGACATTGTGGATCTCATAACATCATGTTATAGGATTATGTTATGATAACTTCACAAAAGTTTCTATCTCTATACACATGATAAACACCAAAAACTTGTCAATTCCAAGATCGAAGAAGAGAATTATTGCGTTGATATTTTTTCTCCCTCGATTGAATAAGTCCAGAAATAACAATTATTATAAACAATTCTAAAATAATAATAATCTCAAACACATAACTTACACTAAAACCTTGTTAATTCCAAGCTAAAAACACATTACTCACACCAAAAACTTATTAATTTCAAGCTAGAGGAAGAGACTTATTACATTGATATTTTGTCTCACTAGATGGAAAAAGTTCAGAAATAACAAATATTATGAAAAATTCTAAAACAAAAATAGTCTCTAACACAGAACTCACACCACATTCCTATACATTCCATGTTAGAAACATATTACTCACACAAAAAAGATGTCAATTCCAAGAGAGAAGAAGAAATTTCTTGCATTGATATTTTCCCTCTCTCGAACAAATAACTCCATCCTTTCACTCAAAATTTTAGGTAGCCAAATTACTAAAGGTTCTCTCTTTCCTTTTTGAGGAGCAAACCTTCAATAATATATGTGTGAGATACATGAAGATTATCCCTTTACTTTCTTAGAAGAAAGCCTTCAATGATACTTATATATGTGAAGGAAAGTTACCCCTTTCCTTCCTAAGAAAGAGGCCTTCAATCACATAAACATGTGTTTGTGACTATGTTTAAATTGTGTCTCTAATGACATGAATTTTAAAAACTAAGAACATAGCTCTTGAGGGATACTTGATCGCCTGCAAACAACAACTAAACATGAATTCCTACTGGGAATAGTAGATTCCATTTTCACCATTTTCAACCCACATAGCATAAGTTGAAGCAATGAATGAACAACAACTGCAGTTGAAGCTCCCACCAAGAATAAGCACACAAACATTAAGATCAAAACAATCATAAACATGCAAACAATGAAAGTTATTAAAACAACAAAACACTCTCCATGTTACTAAATATGCATACGAAACTACAACAATACAAAATACCACACACCCACTTCCTCAAATTCCAAAGCCAAGCCATGAAAGACTGTAAAAATAGCTTGAATCTCACTCAAATGAATCATAATAGAACTACCTGGAATACATATCAAGCTTGAACCCAAACACAGTAACAACCCTAGACTCTTGATTGCTGGCCATGGCCACCAAAGCTACAATTGAGCAAGCCAAGCTCAGTACACGAAAAACAACATTAGCAAGATCAAATCGTATATGCATCATATAGCCCATGGGCTTCCTCTCATAATCCCCATCAAGAATTCTAGAGTTAATCTCCATCAAGAGTTCCAGAGTGGGAAACTAGAGGTCCATCCATGGTACTCGAATCCATCTCAAGCCCCATGCTCATTTTTCCATCCTTGATCTGAATTTCTACCTGTTTTTCCACCAACATCCCATTTTTTCCACTCATCCTTCCTCCTCACACCAAAATACTCAACATAAAATTTGTAACACCCTCCTCCCACATCTATCCAAGGAATTGGCCAGTCAGGGTAAACATATGACGAGAGGCCACTATGATATGAGTTTACCTCCTAAGTCACATTAAGGAAGTGGAACCGATGGAAACACACCATACAAACACTAAGTATCAACTATATGACTCCCATGAACCAATCCAATACTTTATACAACTTGCATTGGGGTCTGACTAAGCATTTGGACAATTTGAGGCTCTGTCACTCCCATGCTATAGGCATGAGTGCGACTAGCAACCCAAATTTGCTCGCACAGGCTTGCCTGCTAGTGACCAGAGACCAAAATTATCAATGCTATGCCAACAACTTCGGTATTTGAGCCACTTTTTCAGACCCAGAGCCCAAGTCACTGCCCAGAATTGAACGATCTCTTCAGATCAGTAAAATAACATGGAAATGACAATACTAAAGAAAATACTTGTTCAAGGCCTTGACTAGACCCCTGCTAGCCATGACAAGAATTTCGTCAAACATATTGCAAATGAGTAATCTACAGGTGTAATTAACAGTTCTGAGCATAGAGGTCTCATCTTAGTTGAGAATTGGTAGGAACCATTGACGCCTCAACACATCAACTGTCATTCCATCCATTAGGTCATAGATACATTGATCATTCAATTACAAGTAAAAACATGATGAGAGCCAAAATCCAAATCCGAGATGGGACTTCCACGTTCTACCTGATCGTAGAATGGTTGAGTCAAATATTTCTTCAGCCATTCACCCCTGTGCCATATTCCAAGCATGAATGTGGGATCTCATAGAACACATCAATCAAAAAACCATCCAGGGCTTCTATAGGCCATCCACCTCAACCCATTAAGTAGTGATTCCACCTCACAGTCGGACATCACAAAACCATCATCAAATTGGTCTCTATCCAAGCCTTTCAGGGCTCTAGAGCATTTTTCCAACCAAGGCTCTATGACTAGTAACTCAACCCATAGCTTTTATCAGGCTCTAGAGCATTTGTCCAACCAAGGCTGCAGGACTAGTAACTCAACCCACCAAGGTCTCCAGAGCATTTGTCCAACAAAGGCTCCAGGACTAGTAACTCAACCGCAAGCTAAGGAAACATGAGAACCAACCAAAAACAAAACAATGAAAATAAACCCACAATCACCATGGCTATCCAAGAAATGGCAAGGCTAGGCAATACATTGTCAGTCTCGTCCATCATCCATGCCAATGACAGATCACAATGAAAAATCCACATGCATATGCCATGCATGCCAAAACTAGTGAAGGAACATACATGCAACTCGGTACCTACAAGAAAAACTGATGTAGCTACTGATCCTAATGCCTTCTTTCGTTTTCCTGTTCTTCCTTTGCCTTCTTTCTCCAAGAATACAAGTATTCCACAACCACCAAGAGTGCACCAATAAAACTCTAAGTCTCCAAGAGTATGAGAGAGAGAGAACAGAAGAGAGCTCCAACACTAAGGTACCAAGCGATCACCAACTGATTCTCAGAAGCCTTTTTATGAATGAGGTGTCTATTTTCTTCATTTTCCATCAGTTTCCTTCAATTTCCTCCTCACATGCATCCTATGATCTTTGCCTCCCTTTTCTCCTAATTTCCGTTATTTTCATAAATAAATGTGCCAAAAATGCCATTTTTCCTTTCCAAAGACTTATTTGTTGCCTTTGCCAATTTCCTTAGCTATAACCAATCACAAGTGATCCTCATCACTAGGATTCTGCGCAAAATTTAGCTTGGAAAAAGTGTCTCATCCTTCGTGGTTATTATTTTTAACTTTTATTACATTGAATTTTCACTAGGGTTGTTACAAAACCCTCCCCCTTGGGGGACACCGTCCTCGATGTTCAATCACACATATGCCTCAACAACCTGCTGAAATAAAACATAATGCTCATGGAGCTTTATAACATAGCTTGATGCAGTATTTACAATGGAAAATCTTCTCCAAACAAAACATCATGACAACATGACAACATATCACATAGTGGAGCTTTATAACACAACTTATTACGGTATTTACAATGATCATCATGTTGAGTGCCACTCCACATGATTTCAGAACATCATGATAACATAACCACATGATAGCATAGTAACATGACAACAGGATCCGAACGTGACCGAGTGCTTATCCGACTCCCAACATGACCGAGTGCTTAAGGCTTTTCCATTTCGGCCATGTTTTCCCAGTGCTAATCGCGCATCAAAATCACCTCCTTTTCCTGATCTGGGGCTCCCAGGGCCTGTTTTGACCTCCTGCGCAGTCTCCATGGGCCTCGGTCAGCACGCTTTGACCGAGGTCCTCGTCATTCCACGTCGGCTGCCATGGCCATTGGTTCAAGGTGTTTTTGATCGTCGTTTCAGAATTTTCAAGGATTTGTTCAACTCGATACAATCAAGGTTCTTGACAGTCTTTTGTGGATCCGATTCAGATCACTTCTATAACAAACTACCTATACAGACCAGTGTTTGGAAATTGGAAGTATGGAAATAGTTGGATCTCATGCTCCAATTCTCTCTCAGGTGGTAACCCTTTGGGTTCTCGAAACACATCCTTGTATGCCTGTAACAACTCCTCAAATTGTTGTTTATGTTTCTTAGTACATCCCTCCAGGGATTCCTTGAGGCTTGCGTCTTATTGAATCTTCTTCACATTGACTTTCTCTTAAAAACAATAAAACATACTTCTTACTGGAACTGAATAATTTCTTAGCCTTTTTGGCACTTACTAGTGAAATTTTAGACTTTCCTTCGTGTATGTTGATGATGAACGATTTTCCATCCTTGATGAGTCGATATTGGTTAACTCTCCTCATAAATATTGCATTACGCATGTACATGTATGGACTCCCAAACATGACTCCACATACATCAAGGGGAACCGCATCGAGATTTACTTCATCAATAAAATCAGTGCTGATATAAAATCTAGTTTTGCATTGTTTTGTTACCTTCAACTCTGCATCTTTATTTACCCAACCCAGTGGATATGGGTTTGAATGATCACGAACTTCCAACCCCAACATCTTGACCAAATTTGTTGTGATGAGATTCGCCTGTGATCATGAGTCAAGTTGAGCATCAAGATTTATCTTCTTGACCTGTATCTTTATAGGGAAGAGTTTGGTCATTTCTTTCTCTTCCTATTGTTGAAGGCTACTCAAATTCACCTCCTTCTGCACTGATGTACACAAGATCTTCTCATCCACATCTGAGTTGCTTTCAACTTGGTTGCTCGAATCACTGACCATGAGATTCATTTTCTTATTATCTTTCTTCTTGTTCTTTGGGTTTATCTCTAGATGCAACTTCCATCACTTCTCCTCTGTATGAACATCAATGTTGTAATCGTTGCTAGGATATTTGCAGTG
>JABXJQ010000123.1_pt1 | contig 11780 bp, 12 predicted proteins | sample 7436221 | NCBI WGS metagenome assembly JABXJQ01 (sample SAMN14395755, study PRJNA613071) | wetland metagenome | isolation source: water sample H0 from high-altitude wetland | place: Chile: Salar de Huasco, high-altitude wetland | collected 2015-11-10
CAAAAACAAAGAGATTGACGTTGACGAATTAGAAGGTACAATGTCAATTACTCTCAAATATACAGAAGAGGAATACTGGCAAGTAAAGGAGGGGCTTTCAAAGATAGCGCAAACAGCAGAGCAGGCAGTTTGGAAATTATTGGGCAATGAGTAAACACAAATTTGCATACAAGTGGAATCTATCTGACGGCTACCCTGCGCCGGGTATTGAGTATCATGGTAAAAAAGTCTTTGGTACTTTTGTTTGTGGTGGCGGTTCAACAATGGGGTACAAGTTGGCAGGATATGATCATTTAGGAGGAGTAGAAATTGATCCGCCTATTGCAGATGTGTATAAAGCTAACCACAACCCAAAGCTATTTTTTGAGCAAGACATCAGGATTTTTAATTTGCGAGACGATCTGCCAGCAGAACTTTACAACCTTGACTTGTTAGACGGTTCGCCTCCGTGTTCATCGTTTAGCATGGCAGGCAACAGGGAGAAGGACTGGGGCAAGAAAAAGCAGTTTAGAGAGGGGCAGTCAATGCAGCGGTTAGATGATCTTGTTTTTGAGTATGTCCGAACCATTCAAAAGCTGCAACCGAAAGTAGCTATCTTAGAAAATGTAAAGGGGCTAATTCAGGGCAATGCAAAAGTATATACAAAGAACCTAAAAGCAGCGTTTGAGGCATCAGGGTATAAAGTTCAGGTGTTTTTACTTAACGCTGCTTCTATGGGCGTTCCTCAAAAGCGGGAAAGAGTGTTTTTTATCGGGCAAAGGAATGATTTGAAGTTACATGACTTGAAGTTAAGGTTTGAGGAAAAGGCTATTTTATTTAGAGAGGTGAAACATATTTTTGGGCATTGCAATAACCCTTCAAAAGAAGCAAAATCAGCTATTCAATGGTGCATCCTCAATAAAGTTGCTGATTTTGGCAAGTATTACGAAACAATAGGAAAACGAAAAAACTTTAGCAGGAGACTTATTTTTGACAATAACGTTTGTGATACATTGACCGCAAATAACCAAAGCGAGCTTTACAAGGAAAGAGACAAATTAGGAATGAGCCAAAGTGAAGTATGCCAAATTCAATCATTTCCTTTAGATTTTTCATTTAAAGAAGTAGTGCCGGGATATCTTTGCGGTATGTCTGTTCCTCCCGTAATGACTGCACAAATTTCGCACCAGATATACTTGCAATGGCTTTCAAAGCTACCTGAGAAAACAGCACAATAACAGCACATGGCAGCCAAAGACATAGAACCGCACAAGTTCCCGAAAGGGAAAACGGGCAACCCGAACGGACGACCGCCAAAGGTACTAACCGGGCTTGTGTCCGACCTCAAAGCACAGGGATATGAGCGCGCTACCGCGACGACCGTAACAGAAACCATTGAACACCTGATCGGACTGCCACAAGACCGCCTTAATGAGCTACTGGCCGACAAAGACCAGCCCATGAGCGTCCGCATCATCATCAAGTCACTGCTTGGTGCAAAAGGCTTTGAAACGCTGTCGGCTATACTTGACAGGGCGCATGGCAAGCCCCGGCAGGCGGTGGAAATGTCCGGCGATGCCGCCAACCCTCTCCAAATCGTAATCAATGAAGTAGCTTATGACGCAGAGCGCAAGCAGAGCCGTGACGGTGCAGTTGACAGCGAAGCAGATTGAGGCGCTCCAAGCACTATCCAACAATTCCATCAACGAGGTACTTTTTGGAGGCGGAGCCGGAGGCGCAAAGTCTTTTCTTGGCTGCTACTGGCTTTGTAAAAATTGCATCAAATATCCGGGTTCTCGCTGGCTGATGGGGCGAAGTATCCTAAAAACCCTCAAAGAAACGACCCTCAACACCTTTTTTGAAGTTTCCCGGCAGTTGGGGCTTGTTTCAGGCCATCACTACAAGTACAATGAGCAAAAGGGGCAAATTATCTTTTTGAACGACAGCGTTATCCTTCTCAAAGACCTGTTCCGCTACCCTTCCGACCCGGAGTTCGACAACTTGGGTTCACTGGAAATTACAGGGGCATTTGTGGACGAGTGCAACCAGATCACAGACAAAGCAAGGGAAATAGTCTTTTCCCGTATCCGTTACAAGCTCGATGAGTTCGGCCTATCCCCTAAAATCTTGATGACTTGCAATCCGGCGAAGAACTGGGTTTACAAACAGTTTTACAAACCCGCAAGAGAGGGCACTCTACCCAAAGACCGGGCGTTCATTCAGGCGCTCGTAAGCGACAACCCGTTCATCTCCCGGCATTATGTCGAATCCCTCGGCAAGCTATCCAAAGAAAGCAAGCAGCGGCTACTCTTTGGCAACTGGGAGTATGACGACGACCCCTCGGCGCTGATCTCCTTTGATGCTATCCAAGACCTGTTCACCAATACGCACGTTACCACAGCCGGAAAAAGGTATCTGACTTGCGACATAGCAACGCGGGGCAGTGACCGCATGGTGGTCATGGCGTGGTATGGCTGGCAGGTAGTAGAAGTCAAAGTCATAGCAAAAAACGACGGCGCAGGAGCAGCACAGGCCATCGCAGACATGAAGTTCAAACACGGCGTTCCCTCTTCCAACGTTGTCTATGACGCGGACGGCATCGGGGGCGGTCTTACGGGCATCATAGAGGGGCAAGAGTTCCACAACGGCGGTAAGGCTATGCCAATGGACGGACGCGGGGAGAATTACGACAACCTCAAAACGCAGTGTTATTTTCACCTTGCCGAAAAGATCAACGCCTCGCAGATATACATTGCCGCGCCTATGCCCAACGACCTCATTACCGAACTAACGGAAGAACTCGAACAGGTCAGGCAACGGGATATGGATAGCGATGGGCGCATTAAGATCGTCAGTAAGGAGCACGTCAAGACGACCCTTGGCCGCAGCCCCGACTTATCCGACTGCCTGATGATGAGGATTTTCTTTGAGCTTGACCGCAAAAAGTTGCCTCGTATGCTCTGAATGCTTATCTTTGCCCTACCATCCGGCGTCCGTGCCTGCGTAGCACGTCAAAAAATCCAAGTATGAATAGTCAGGACGCTGTTTCCCACATCATTAAAGTCATTGCCGACAACTACCGGCACAAGCACTATGCTCGCGCAGTAGCCATTGCGGAGGAGTGCCGTATGATAATGGGCGACACGGCAGCGCAAAAAGATAAGCTCCGGGAATTTACCTTGATGGAGAGCCAAGAGGAGCAAGAACAAAGGCAGCGACTGACCAACTCCGTGACCGCTGCCGCCTTGGGGCCTTCCCTTTCCTACCTCGACAAAGTTATCCGGGCCGACGGCCAAACAGAGATCATCGAAGGAGCGCCCAACGTCCGGCAAAAGCTCACCGACCACTTCAAGCGATTCTACCAAGGCGAAACCCTCAAACAATACTGTTTTGAAGCGGCCAAATATGCCGCAACGCTCGACCCGAATTACTGGACGGTCTTTCAGTACAATACAGCAACAGAGGAGGCCAACGGAGCAACTACCATTACAGACATTTACCCCATCGAGATAGCGAGCAAGAACGCACTGGACTGGGGATTCGATAAGGCCGGGGAATTGTCTTACCTGACTTTTGCCAGTTCGCGCAAGGTGATGAAAGGCAACAAAGAGGAGGACGCACCGGAGTACTTTCTGTATGGTATCGGCTATGTCTTGCACGCCATCGAATTGCGCCCCGAATGGCAGGATATAGAGGACTATTCCGACTACGAGATATTGAAGGGCGGAGCCATAGAAAAGCGCCGGGCTACGATTGCCTATGCTGTATTTGAAAACAATACACAAGAAGTGCCCGCCGTTCGATGGAGTGCCTATTTGTCTGACCTTGACGACAACGAACTGGGTGTGCCGGTATATGAACGCGCCAAAGGGTATATCTGCGACCTGATGCGCGACAAATCGTTTTTCGACCTGACGAAGGTCTTGCACATGAGGCCGGAAAAAGCGCAGTACGTTCGCACCTGTACGGGCATGGATGATGCAGGGGAGCAAATGTGCGACGGTGGCTACTATGGCGGTATCCGCAAAGAAGCCTACCGATGTAAGTCTTGCAATGGTTCGGGCAAGATGGTAGCAACCTCCGAACAGCGTGTCGTTACCCTTGCATGGCCTGAGCGCAGTGATGAGGTACTCGACCTTGCCAAACTGACGCACTACTTCGACCGTCCGGTCAATACGATTCAGTTCTTTGACCAGCAGATCGCTGCCGCTACTCGCGCCATTACCCTTGCCGTTTTCAATCAGCAGAATGTGGACGCCGGGGCGCTATCCAGCCCAACCACAGCGACCGCCAGCCGGATAGAATACGACAAAGTCAACGATAAACTCGCACCCTTTGCCGGACTGATCGAAAAGGCATTTGAAAAGGCGTGGCGGGTAGGGTTCAACTTCTACCAACAGCAGGCACAGGTGGCGCTGTTGTCGTTCCCGGCAGACTTCAAGCTGCAAGCGATCAATGAGCTGATAGTTGACTTACAGGCAGCGAAAGGGGCGGGCGCACCGTTTTGGGTAGTGCAATCCATTACGATGGACTTGCTCTCCAAAGCCTACCGCAACTCTCCCGACATGGTGGCCTTGTTTGCCGCCATAGAGCGCCACAGGCCGATGAAAAGCAAGCGACCCGAAGAAGCGGTCATGCTCTTGCAGATGCGAGCGCCTGACGACCCGGAGCGCCAACTTTTTGAGCAGTGGGATAATGTCATCAACGAAATACAGGAAAACGAACCCGCGTTCTTTGTCTATGACATGAACAGGCAGCGGCAAGTGATGTATGACCTCGCTGCGAGATATTCCGGCGATGTAAAATATATTGACAACGGGCCACAGTTTGGGCCTGAATTGGAAAGTTTGTTTACACAAATGCAGGGGCAAGAGGGAGACGGGCAAAAACAACAATTACCAACCAATGAATAAAATAATGTTTGTCGCCGACTTGACCGGCACACCGGAAATCAAAGAGACGGAAGTACGCAAGTACACCTCTGTTCACGTCACACTGACCAACAACCGCCGAGCGATGCGTATCACAAAGACGCGCATTTACTGCGAAACGCATGAGGACGCAGCAAGGCAGTTGGCCGACTACTATGCCAACCAAGTGCGGGTAGTACGTGACCGACTGGCAGAGATGGAGCGCAGGTTGGAGTTGATACGCTCGTGGGGATGAACTGGGAAGAACTGGCACGACAGCGCGAACGCGCAGCGATTACCGCCGACACTGGCCTGAAAGCCCTGTGGAGCCGCATACAGTCAACGCTATGGCCTGAACTGGATGTTATCCTCGGTACGATGGCAGTGGACAAGGTAGGCCGCCTGACGTTCACCCTATCCAATATGCAGAAAGCGCAACGGGTAGGGCTTCGCGTGTCTGCCGTCTGGAAGCGTACACTGGGGCGTATCGTCATTGATTACCTCGTAAGGGCTTTCCGCAACTTGCTCGGCTTAAATGCCAAGTACATCCAAGTGGCAGCGCCTACGGCTACCGTTCGGGCAGAGGATCGTATTATGAAGCGCCTGCTTTCGTTCTATGGCTACAAAGACGGCGAAGTGATACCCGGCACGCTGTTCGATGCGCTCAACCCGGATAAAGGGCTATCTGCCGAAATATCCCGCAAGGTGCAGGCCGCCATTGCCTCTAAAATGCCCCTCGAACAATTCAGGGCACAATTCCGGGGCGAGTTCATCAACCCGCAATCGGGCTTTATGTCGCGGTACTACCGACGTTTTACAAACGACCTATTTATGCAGTTCGACCGGGGTGTCGGTCTTGCCTATGCCGAAGAGCTGGGATTGAAGCACGCTATCTACGCCGGAACGATGAAAGACAACACCCGCGACTTCTGCGAAGCCCGATTGAACAGGGTTTACACCCGTGAGGCGATAGCGTCGTGGAACCGGCAGAACTGGAAGGGCAAACACCGCGACGTACCTGTGGAGCTTGCCTGTGGTGGCTACAACTGCCGTCATACGCTCAACTACATTTCTCCCCAACTGGCAGAGGTTGTCAGTAAGACGCGGGGAGGTATTGATACATACAAAGATATTACATCACCTTAAAATAAAACGACATGGCAAAGATTTGGGTAAAGGGCTACACGAAGCCAAACGGAACGAAGGTCAAGGGGCATTACAGAGATGTAGAATCCCGGTTTAGAAACCCAAAGACCCAAAAGGTTTATGAGGCTAAACTCAGGGCCGGGCGTGATGATGAGGCAACAAGAGATATGCTGTTTAAGCGGGATCAAATACGAAGAATAAAAGACCGCGAAACTCCAACAGAAATAGCACGTCGGTACGGTACGGCATTGGCACTAAAGAAGTCAAGGGGGTATTCGGATAGGACTATTAAGTCTTTGACTTATAAAATCTAACAAACACCCATGCTTTCATCCTTTTCTTTTCACGCGGATTTCGGCGCCGGGGAGGTAGAACTCTTCCCGACCAATGACGATCTGATCTTTTCGGAGGAGAAGGATGAGGACTTTGGCTTTTACCGAAGGGAGCTGCAAACAACGCTGATCTTCAAAGGCGACGACTTTGAAACGCTCTACGCCCTTGAACAGACGGGCAACTGCCAACAGTACGACATTGACATCCGGTACAAGGGCGCCCCGTACTACACAGGCATTGCCAAATTCAGCACGTCGGCTTTCAAGTGGTACGTTGACTTGTGCAAGGTAGAGGTCAAGTTGGAGCCACAGGACGCCTACACCTGTTTGATTGAATCGTGGGAGGAGGAGATCGACATCTTGTCTCCGGACATCAAAAAAGAGAAAGTCAGGATATTGTCGGGCGAGATAGAAAACAACTTTTGCCAACACAACACGGCAGTAGATGGGCCATATCTTGAATATCAGGACTATGTGGACTGCCTACCCTCTGGCGAAGGATGGACAGTCATTGACCATTACGCACAAAACAACAGCGACCCGGCTAATTACACCGTAACGACCAGCTACCAACGCGAAGCCATTACAATACCTTGCGTCGGTGGTGTTCCTGCTCCGCCTCCGGGTGATGGTTGGATACTGGTAACGGATAACTGCCCGACCAACTCGACTTATGCACGGACATTGGTAGTAGAGCAAAACATACCGGAGAACATCAACATGGGAGGCCCGACGGCCAACCCGGACGAGATATTTTACCGTGACACTTTTAAGGTATCGGGGCGGGCATTCCTCGGCGAAACACTACAAGCTGACAATGCTGTGCTTTTGGAGAACTTGCTGAACTTTTATCCGCCATGCCCCGGCCTGACCATTGTTTCCAACTTATTCGACATCAACCCATCGGGAGACAACCCTTCGGGCGGCCCGTATGACGACCCAAGAACACACGACCTCATTGTCTGGCAGAAAAGCGACATCATCAACGCGGACGCATATACCAACGCTACTACGGGGAGTGGTATCTGGACATGGCTTGAAATGCTGCGCACCTTCAACGTCCTCTATGATGCAGAGCCGCGCATCATTGGCAATACCCTACGCATCGAGCACTCGACCTACTGGGAGAAAGACGAAGGTTTAGACCTCACACAAAGCCCATACGCGCCCTACATCGCAGGCAGATACGAGTATGAGTATGACAGTGCCGCCATACCTCGCCGCGAAGCCTGGGCATTCCCGGAGCCTGTTAGTATGGATTTCTTGGGCGGCCCGATCACCTACGGATGCTATGCGACGGCAGACCTTCAAGACCAAGTGTACCAGATAGAGCGTGTCAATACAGATATAGGGTATATTACCCTCAACCCGGATAAAATCAACATTGATGGCTTTGTTATTGGCGAAGGGTACTTTGACGGCAGCGCCTACTCTATCGTTTCCCGGTATGTTTATCCCGGCACGGATTTACAGGTCAATGGTTCGCACGCGATTCCCTCACTGATTGACTTTTTCCACAGGTGGAACAGGCCAGCCATAGAGGGAACACTCCTGCGAAATGCAGAGATATTCAACAGTGCCGTTCGGCGCAAAAAGCAGGTGCGATTGCAGTTCAAATTATCGGCAGAAGAGTACCTGACCTTCAACCCGGACAACCTCATGCGCTCACAAATGGGATGGGGGCAAGTGCAATCCCTCACTTGGAGCGCGAAAACTTGCACGGTCACGGTAGAATTGATGCACGAATAAGTGTACGAATAAGAAAAAAGCGTTATTTTTGTAACGCATTTAATAACCAGTAAATAATACAGTCATGGCAAAGGTTTGGGTTAAGGGCTACACGAAGCCGGACGGCACAAAGGTCAAAGGGCATTATCGGGAGGTAGGGTCTGTGTTTGTTCCGTCAAGAACGAGCAGAAAACAAACAGCGAACGCGCTGAGAATGGGCGGCAACCCTGAAGATATTAAACTACAAGAGATGCGCCGCCGGCTTAATGCCGCTTGGAATAAAAAGCCTGCTGGTGCTGCTGAGGTCAAAAGGCAATACGGTAAAAACTTGGTACAAAGCATTAAGGAGGGCAAGCGATTGCCAAAAATTTCCGTATAACCTATGTTAAAGCAATTCAATCCATACAACGCCCTCCCCTTCTTTGGGGCAACTATACCGGATGCCGGGATGGATTGCTTGCTCTATTCGCCAACCAAGCGCCTGCCAATGTTTCAGATAGAGCTTCCCGATGTGGTCGTTTCCGGCGACGTGGATGCCTACCTCGAAGAAATATCAACAGGCACGACGGTACTCATTCCGGGAATAGAGGTGTTCAATGCCGACAACGGCAACTGTTACGTTACTTATCCCGGTAGCTTATTGACCGCCGCCGCCGCAGAGGGTGTTTATCGCGTTCGGCTTTCTTCTGATGAGGTGACGGGCGAGTTTTACTCCTATCCCCTTTGTCTTTCAAAGGTGTTCGACCCGCAAGACTGGGAGGCGCAGATAAGTTGCCTGCCGTCTGGCGCAGATTCAATCTTTACGGTCAACTTCGACTACCATCCCGGCGTACCTACCGAGATAGAAGTGGACTACATGACGGGCGATGGTTGGGAGCGCATAGGCGACGGCCTCAACGAAAACCCTGCGACATTCTCCGGCACACTTACCCTCGCAGGTTCCGCCAAACTACGACTTACTTCGTACCTACACGACGCAAGGTATTACAAGGTCTTTTCCTTCTCGTTCGACCCGGAAGACCCCGACCCATGCTCGACTGTGGATGTTGTGTTCTCCCATGACGGCGGCGAAGGGTATGAGCGTTTCCTGTGCCTTGAATGGCAGAACATCAAAGACCTACAAAGCCTCGGCATCATGTACTCCGGGGTGCAAGGGCAAGACGGCTTTTTGCAGCAGTTCTTTTTTGAGGGTTACGCATCCCTTGCCGGGGTAGTGGCAGAGGAGACATTTCTAAAGAATGGTCAGGGCGTTTCGGTACTCGATAGCATCGAGATTGCAAGGCTTTACAACATTCAGTTCTACCCTTTGCCTGATGCTGTACTCGCTCCGCTTCGTGCCGCCAACGCGCACACCGTTCGGCAGCTACGGCAGACGGCAGATACATGGATTGCACCGATTACGTCTATCAACGTCACGGGGGAGGAAGTAGGCGGAACGCCATGCGCCAAAGGCACGCTTTCCGTTGAACTTAACCGGGCGATGGTAGGTTGTCAGGATAATGTAAGCGAAATCACTTAACTAAAATCATACAGCCATGAAGAAGATTTGGGTAAAGGGGTTTACTAAATCCGATGGAACAAAGGTAAAGGGACATTACCGGGAAGGCAGCGTTTCAAAATCTATTTTAGACAAATTAGGAAGCTCATGGGAGGCTCGTGTAAGATATAAAAACGGTACAGAGGGGAATTTATGGCACACGGCATGGCCTATGTCAAGAAGCAGTGTTAAATCTGTTGTATCTGTTTCATCGGATTTCCCAAGGAGAACCAAGCGAGTATGATCGCGACAGAAGTAGCTGCTGACTACGCCCGCCGTTTCGCTGAAATGTCGGCCAACCGCGACAGGGATGTGTTGACCATATCCCTCGAAGCCAAGGCGTTGATGCAACTTCGCATTCAGGAAACTGGGTACAACTTCCAAGAGCGTCCATTTAGCCCATATACGCCCGCCTACGGACGCAACAGAAAAAAGGCGGGCTATCAGACCGAGTATGTGGACTTCACGCGCACAGGCAACCTATGGGCCAATGTACGCCCCGAAGTAGTGGAAAGCACGGAGACGATGAGCGTGGTAGAAATTACCGCAAGGGATAGCTCCAATCAGGCAAAACTGCAAGGCGCTGTAAAAAAGCGCGGTAATATTATTCTTTTGTCGAGCAAAGAAGTAGATTTGCTATTCCAATTAAATGAGGAGCGTGTAAGGCGCTACTTTCAGTAACAAAGCAACACAAAATGAAAATATGCTACCTTTCACCGCACTTACACAGACCGCACGGCGGTATTCGGGTAATCATTGAACACTGCAACCATTTGGCGGAGTTTGGCCATGAAGTTACCCTCCATGTTTTCGGCAATGCCATGACCAAGGCATGGTGCAAAATCAGTGAAAAGATAGACATTCGCTACGGCGGCAACGTCACAGACGAGTTTGAGGTGGTTGTGGCAACTACTCCCCCCCTCGCCTTAGTGCTCGACGCTGCCCGTATTTCGGCCAAGAAGTTTTATTTTTTACAAATGGCCGAACACCTCTTTGTAAAATCAAACAAAGAGTTCAACCAAAAAGCATATCAGTCTTATCGCGTGGGCTTTCCGATCATTGGCATTTCCAGATGGGTAGAGTACCTCGTTCGCACGGAGGGGCATCGCGGTAATCTGCCGATGTACTATGTAGGCAACGGCGTATCTGCCGACTTCGTGCCGGGCAAAAAAGACGAACAGTTCACTGTACTGGTAGAAGGATGGGAGAGCTATGGAGATAGCAAAGACGTGAACAACATAGCGCCCAAAGTGGCCAAGAGCCTCAAAGACGATTTTGGGGTGCGCATACTGGCTTACTCGCAATTCCCCATCAAGCGAAACGTCGGCATACCGGATGAGTATTACGAAGTGCCCACACAGGAGGCGCTCATCTCCCTGTATCAACGCAGTCATATCATACTCAAAGCATCCCTGCTCGATGCGCGTTCCTGCGCTCCGGTGGAGGCGATGTGCTGCGGTTGCGTTCCTGTCCGGGCTATCGTTCACGGAGACGACGATCTGGTCAACGGGTACAACTGCCTGCGGTCAGAATACGATGAGGATGCCCTTTACCGTGGCGCTGCGCGACTTATACAGGATAAAGGGCTATTGGGTAGGCTTTCTAAGAACGGCGCGGCCTACGCCAAACAATGGCTGAATTGGCCAACATGGATGCGAATCATTGAAGAAATATACAAGGGATGAACAGGAAAACCTACATACTCGGCTGCGGTGGCGATATTCCCGACCCAAAGCCAAAAGACACGATCTTTGTGGACGTGGTGGCATGGGAGGGCGTGGACATTGTGTTTGACCTCGAACAACCTAACTGGCCTATTGAAACAGGGGCAGCCATACACCTCAACGCTACGCACGTCGCAGAGCACATCCAGAACTTCGACACATTCATGGATGAGGCACATCGCATCCTTTCTCCGGGCGGTTCGTTTTACATGGAAGTGCCCTACGCAGGAGATGTTGACCTTGCTTTTTCCGACCCTACTCACAAGCGATATTTCACCAATCATACCTTTATCAACTACCTCACGGTGGAGGGCGTTCATAAGTTCGGATACCTGAAACACGCTTGGTGCATATTGCACCTTGAAAATACGGGCGGCATTATCCGGGCGCACCTTGCACCTGTGCCGGATGAGTATTTGACTGA
>JABXJQ010000124.1_pt1 | contig 11737 bp, 18 predicted proteins | sample 7436221 | NCBI WGS metagenome assembly JABXJQ01 (sample SAMN14395755, study PRJNA613071) | wetland metagenome | isolation source: water sample H0 from high-altitude wetland | place: Chile: Salar de Huasco, high-altitude wetland | collected 2015-11-10
AATATCTATCTTATCAATAGAATAATCTGTATGAGATACATGGTTATAACATGGAGTTTTAAGATCGTGCTCACAATCCCGACAAAATAATTTTTTTGCGGCCTCGCAATAATAGACATTATATTGTGTTAAATCTTTATAGCAATTACTGCACCTAAGCTCTTTTTTATAAGCAAATAAAACCCTACCTCTATCTTTTACTATTTTAAATTCTGGCATTTTAAACCTTATCGTTTATGGCATCATGTAGTATTTCGTCTATTTCCTGATCTGATTCTTGGTTTTTTTCTCGGTTTTTTAATATTAAATGGTTAATTAATATAACTTTATGATCCTGATCGAAAGATATAAAATTTCTATCATGGAAATTATTTAGTATTTTTTTTATTGTAGTATCGCCAAACCCTTGTTCATAACCTAGAGCTATTACATCACTAATAAATATCTTATCCTTGCCGCTTAATAATATTGCTTTTATGCTATTATATATTTTTTTTCTATCATCTCTGTAAGTCATAATAACCACCCAAATATTCTTATTTATATTTATATTTATATAATTTTCTGTAGCTTCAAAATTTTTTTTATATTTTAATTTATTTTCCACGTTTTGACCTGGCAAGAAATTTCTAAATCTTGATAATAATGCTTTATAAAGGGTTTATAAACAAACTCAAAGTTGCTTATAAATGAGCTTTTTTCTCGTCTTGACAAAACCGAAAGTCCAAAAAGTGATTACCCCTATACGCAAATACCGTAAAATAAATTAAAATATAAAAAAAATTTTGGATCAATGATATAATAAGATATACTATTATACTAATATATAATAATATATAATATAATATTTAATAATATAATATAATGTTTAATGATTAAATATAATATTTAATAAACAATTATTATTATTATTATTCAAATTTCACACTATCAAAGAATATAGATTAATGGCTACTAGTGACTATTTCTTTCTTTTTTCTACTTATTGTCACCTTGTGCATTTGTAATAAGTAGCTTTTTTGTATTCTAGTTATTTCCTGATATGTTAATATTCTTTTTACTATTTCTTTATATTTATTATTTTCATTATTAGACATAGTAGTAGTATATTTATGTATAAAATTACTTTCTTTTTGATTTAAATAATTAGGATTACCAGCCCAAAAACTTACAAATCTACCTTTAAAATCAAAATATCTAGGCTGATAATTATAATTTCTTTTTGCCTCATCATATAACCTTATTAAATTTCTCTTAGAAAAGAAATAATATATCCCGTTGCTCCAGTCTTGATCCTCAATAACCCAAATTAAAAACAAAGCCCTATTAAATATTATATCTCTGGGTATTTTGAAAAAATCGCTTTGGATCAATATTTGATACATATTTAAAAACCTATTTTCATAAATCAGATCCCAAAACTTCCTAATATCCTTATTTAATACGTTTAAACCACCGGTCTCTCTAGCTTCATCATGAACTATAACCCTTTTTTTATTAATATTATTACTTAATAGTTGCATTTGATATTTTTTATAATCCTCAATAGTAGAGAAAAAACAAGACTGGTTTATTATGTCATTATCCCATAAATAGCCTATTGTAGCTCCAATAGTGCTCTTTCCATTACCAGGATCACCTACTATCAGTATAACTGCATCTTTATTTTTATCTAGCCTTTTTGGCACTTCTATAAGGTTATTATACAAATTATCGTCTATATGAAATGCTCCGTTAATATGTAACTTATGCGGAATCATCATTTTTTATAAATCGGGAGTATATCTCCATCACTTGTGCCTTTTCTAAAAAACATATTAAGCCGGTCTATACATTCCATAATCAAAACATAAATAGTATTCATTTTATACTTAATTTTTATTTCGTTATCTAATAACACGCTAATTTTCTCACGTCTTTTTAATTTTCTATCATTATGTATTTTATCGTATTCAGTTATTAAAAAATCGGCCTCGTCTATCTGCTCTTTTAAAACATTATATAAAGGTGATATATGCTCTTTTATCTCATAGCTTATCTCTAAAAACCAATGCTTAAACTCCTCTAGAGCATAGGGATAATTTCTTTCGGAGATAAGATAAACATTAATTCTTTCTAATCTTTGGATTAAAAAGATGTAATAAAGTTCATTAAAATTATAAATTACTTCTTTTTTTTGATCCATTTTTATAAAATTTCCGGCATTTTGCACAAAAAACGCTATTTGTATCACTTATAAAATCGTCCTTACAAGCCTCGCATACTTTAATTTCGTCTATCATTATGCTTTAAATCCTCGATTATGTCTAAAACAGTTTCAGTATAAAGAACATTGACATATCCTAATAGTAAAATAATTACACTATTTATAATTATGGTTAAAAAATAACTTATTTGCAATAAAAAATAAATAGATATATTATATAATAATAACATAAGTAAAAACCCGAATTTCTCGCCATTTTTCATTTTATCTTTTTTTCCTTATCCTCTGTAGGTTTTTCTATCTTAGAAAAATATTTATAGTTCATTTTACTTCTATATTTCCTAGGTTTTTTAAGCATTTTTCACTCCCCCATCTATTTGTTTTTTATCCTCGTCATTGATTTTAGCATTAATCACCTTAACTAATTGTTCTGATCTAAGACCGTTTACACTTGCCCTTAATAACTCAAAATTAAATAAAATATCGTCAAATATATTCTCCTCGTCTATATTTAACTTTTTTCTTTCTACGTTTTCCGCATCAATTATGGCTTTTATAATGGCAAATCTCTCAATTTCTAAAGGAGTAAGATAAGTAACAAATTCAATATTGGCCGCATCAGTAAGAGATTTAGTTAAATTAGCCTTAATTATTGTAGTCTCGGGATTATATTTAAAAGTCATTTTTATCCTGGCTTGGTAGACGGAATTATATTACTTAAAAACTCCTTGCCTTGTGGAGTAGTCAATAAAATAATTGCTATAATAGCAATTACAATAATTAAAAAGTTTTTCTTTATAAAATCACCAATACCTAAAGGACTATTCCAATTAGTTAAATTCTGTTTTGTAACTTTATTAACATAATTATAAAATGTCGGTGCATCATAACTTAACGTATTTTTGCCAATATCAAGACTTATTGCATAAGGATATTTAACCATAAATATAGGCTTACCCTGATAATTTCCTACACAATTATTTATTCCATAGCTTTCAATAGAATTAAAATCATAAATAGTTTTGAAATTATTAACCTTAAATATTTTAAGTTCATTGGCTTTATTTATGTATAAAATATACCCGTCATGCTTAAATATATTTTTAAAAATCTTATTAATTATGTTAGGTTTTATCTCCTTGCTCACTAAATTAAGGTTTAAAGATTTTTCAGGATCATTAAGATTTTCTAATATAGCAATCTTGCTATTATTATACTCATTTAGTTTATAAATGTTTAAGTCTATTTCTTTGCTATCTTTCTCTAACTGATCTATAACTTTATTATATTTCTCAATTTCTTTTTTTAAAGATAATTTATACCTAATCTTATCAATTAAAGAAAATACCGGTGGATTTTCCATGTTTAAAAACCTAAATATATCTTGCTTAAATAATAAAGTTGAAATATCCTTATAATTAAAGCACCTATCGCTATATTTTGAATACTACGCATCAAATCAATATCTAATATTATTTTTTTGTCGTCTATATAATATGTGCTATTATTTTTATAATTCCAAAATCTTGAGATAATACCGGCAATCAGAAAAACCCAAATACATATTATATAAAAATCATAATTGTTTAAATATTGTTTCCAATCAGAGCAATATTCCAAAATAGCATTATTCCACGTTATTGAACAATCGGGATTTTTTAAAGAATTAGATAAATTAGCAATATCAGATATATTAAACATTAATAATGATAATAATAATAAGTTTATAAATCTTTCTTACCAGGTGCGGCCTACTGAATGACCTGTATTTCTAAAAAAGAGCATCATATTAGTTATTAGGACTAATAGACACAAATAACTTATTATCTGCACCAATGGCCAGAATATAAGCATTAAAACCAAGCTGAATATACCATTAAAGAAGCTATAAACATTATCTAACCTCCCTACTAACAATAAAAACACAATTACCATATTAAGTATAAATAAGAATATGTAACCGATCATATTAACACCACCGGATAGAGTTTTAAGTTCATTTTCTACACCGCTTAAATTAATTGCGGATCCGCTAGTTATCCTATCTTGAACATAAAAAACTTCAGAATCCGCATAACTAGACTGATTTAAACTATCAAATGTATAAGTTCTTAAATAATAGTAATTTGGTGATATTAAAAACAAATCCCAATTATAAGTAGTAACGCCATAATCATTATATCCGATATAAATAAAATCAGATTCTCCGTATTTGGAATAAAAATAGGTATAATTTATTATAGCTTGATTACTCATAGAAAATGATGTTGTATGATTAATTAATAGACTTCCATTATTAAGATATATATCTCCAAATAAAGGAGCATAATAATTAATAGGTATTGGTGGTAATATAGGCACGTCTATAATATCACTTGAAAAACTAGAATATGTAGTATTTCCGATAGTGTTACTTGCATATATCCTATAATAAAATAAATCTGTCTCTCTACTTTGATGTATATGTGCATCTATAGTATAAGGCATTGATGTATAAGCATTACCATTATTAGAGCTGTATTGCATAGCATTTAGTCTAGTAGTTATATTGATATAATAAAGTCTATCTCCTGCATTATTACCTCTTTTTAAAATATAACTTATCGGAGTAACATAAACATTCCCGATTTTTCCATTAGTAATATTTATACCTAAAGGTAAAACTTTATGTTTACTATTTACACTATGGACATGATTAAAAGGAGCTTTATTACTTTGTGAAAAAAACAAAACACAATTAGCATTATTAGTAGGATTACCATTTGTATAACTAGAATTACAATAATAATATTGGCTAGTAGCTTCTGTTATAGTAGCATTTTCGTCATAAATCTCATAAAAGTTCTGTGGTTTATTATTGCTTACGTTAAGAAATTCCATTTTAAACCATTGATTACTAGAGCTTAAAGTTATATAGGAATGTGTAGTATTGGAAAACAAATTTTCGTTTAAGTTCATAGTATAAGACAAAAGTTTATTTTCGTCTAAAAACCACCTAAATATTGAACTTGAATTATCATTATAAAGATAAGAAAGATTTCCGTATATTCTAGTGCCATTTAAAAACTGCTCACTTCCATTTAATCTTAAATCTAAAAATATACTAGAGTAATTTAAATTACCTGTTACATTTGCAGTAACATTAATACCAAATTCCGCAATTAATAATAAAGTTGCGTTACTAGGGTATTGCACAATATTATTAATTATCGGAAATGGTATTGTAGTGTTTAAGTTAAAAGTTCTAGTTATGCTATTACTTGCATTAACATTTAAACATGATAGATTAAAAGAATAACTTCCTTCTTTTTGATAAGCTGTAACATTAAATAGATTATTCTTAGTTATATTTACTAGACTTGCATTATAAGTAATTCCTGTAATATTAGTAAATAAACTACAATTAAATAACTCCTGAGTATTATTTATAGTGCCATTATAAGAAATTGTAAAAGGATTATTAGTATAATTCCCTGAATTTACAATATTAGTATTTAAACTTAAACTTGTTGTTGCATTTGCAGGTGGAGCTACTGCAACTCCTAATTTCCATACTTCTATCTCATCAAAACTTGATTCTCTATAACCCTGAAATCCCTGATTATAATTTAAATCTCTAGGTAGTTGTAAGTATGTTACACTCCACTTAAGTTCGTTCATATCCTCTCTATTATATAGATTCCATGTAATAGAAACATTTGCGGTAATATTTATAACTAAATATTGCCAATCGTAATAAGAAGCGTTATGTGTTATATATGTTGGAGCATTATAATAAGTATTTGTATTTACTTCCGTAACAGAATTATTAAAATACCTTGTGCCACTTGATAAATAACCAGTTCCTTCATTATCGGCATATGAATACGGATAACTAAAAGTATTAGTTGCATTATAATACATGCTAAATCCAAAAATTGATAGTTCTGTGTCGTCCACGTCCTCTCTATGCCACCCTCTAATAATATAACTATTTGCTCTAGGATTTATGATTGTTGCTGCTGTTCCATTATTAAGATAAGCATATCCTAACTTGCCACCAGTTGCAGCAGGACAGTTATATTCTAACCTATTACCCGATACACCACCACTAACAATATTCCACCCGTTAGTAGTGCCTGAGCAACCTGTTTGTTCAACTACCGTAAAACCCGATATGGCAATATCGTCAAAAGTAAACTTGTTTAATAAGGTATAATCCCCTGAAATATCTACAGAATTAACTATATTTAAACCTAATAAAAAGAATACAAAAAATAAAAAATAAGGTTTATATTTCAATTTTATAAACCCAATAGTGCCGCTAACCATTGATTTAATATAGCCGCTCCTAGTAATGTAGTAGCCATTATTAGGATCATTTGTTTTGGATTACTTTTGTATAGTTTAAATTCATAAACAATAGCAAATCCTATAAAGATCAGGGTAAATAAATTTAATATTGTCCTTGCAACACCATTTAGTTTATAATCGTCGGTGGTAAAATTACCTATAGTCGATGAATAAGCCGAATCGTCTACGTTTGTAGTGCCATTAAACTTATAATAATATTTTGTGGCAGGAGTTAATGTTGATAAGGTTACACTTCCTGTAGTGCCATTTGCAAGAGTGCCGCTAAATACCGGAGCATTACCCGTAGAAAGTAAACTAACATAATACCTTATACTTCCGGACTCGTTTAAAGTTACTGTTATCGTAGCTGTATTTTTATCCGTTACTATGCTTGTATATGTTGAACTTGCGGCCGCCAAAACACTAAAACTTAGCAACGCTAGAGCTAAAAAATATATTATTGCTTTTTTCATTTTTTCACCCTTCCTTATTTTTTCTCTGTGTCTAGATCATAGATATAAATCCTTATTTTTTGCCACCTATTTATAATTATTAAAAGAGTTTGGATAATATAAGCAATTTTAGTATCCTTATCAATATCAAAAGTCTTAATTAATTGCTCCTTGCTTTCGTTAAATAGTTCTAATTTTAGCATTAATTAGCCACCGGATTAACCAATTTTTTAAAGTATAACCCTATCTCAAATATAGACGCTATCCTTAAAGCCCACAATATAACGTCTATTATCATATAAGATGTGCTATAAAATAATAAAGTTAAGATAAAAGTAAACAAATTACCTACAAATGATATAATAGAAAATAAAGTCCATTCACCTGGTAAAGTTATATTGGGAAATGCTGATCCGCTAGTTAAACCAAAAATCACACACAATAAAGTAAATATTGAATAAATGAATATAAAGGATTTAAAGACTTCCATTTGATTCACCTTTAAATGTTTGGACATAAAGAGAAATTGCACTTAAAAAAGCTAGAGTTATGGGTATAGCCAAATATATTAAAACCATATAATTTAGTATTATTGAAATGATAAAACTAATTATAAATAAAGTTGTTATACTCATACCGGCTACTCTTTGGTTGCTTGATATATACATAGTAACCATAGCAACAATAAAAGCCATACTAACCGCTAATTGGAATATCTCTAATAATCCAAAATATAAAGCAAATCTATACGGAAATCTAATAAACCATAAAAATTCATTAATTATAAGTGTTGCTCCTGTATAATTATTTGTGTTTTCATATTCAAATAAATTAGTTGAAACTTCTTGCTGATTATAGTCTAAGCATAAGGAGCTTTCATAAACACCAATATTAATATAATCTATGTTATAATCTGTTGTTAAATGTATATTATCAGTAGTATAAAGAGCAATCCAATTATTCCCTTGTGTTAATTCTATGCTATTTGGCTTAGTAGTGCTAAAACTCGGAGATATTACGCTATAACCAATTTGAATATAATCTAGTAATATATCGCTATTATCATCTATAGTAATGGAATAATATGTTGCTAATTTATCAGTAGATACATAATAGGCCGCTATATTATCTACACTTAGTTTACTTGCTGGTATAGTGCCATTTATTATTTGTATTCCGTATCTGTTACTATTAAACCCGTTTAAAGTTATATCAAAATTAGATAATTTGCTTATATTGCCTACTAAATTTTTAGTTGCATTATAATTATAAAATAAGGTGTTTGTATCTGTATTTTCTACACCAAAGACTATTAAAGGAGAATATAACTTATCGTATATGGTTATATTAAAGGTTTCGTTAATATCTAGATCATAAATATAGTTTTCAGTTGTAAAAATTCTAGTATCTTTAGGCAATTTAAAATATATACTTTTATCTGATCCTGAGCAAGTATTCTTTAGATATAACATAGTTCTAGGTAAACCATTAATATCATAGGCCGATATATAAGAAAACTGATCAGAATAGCCAGAGACATTTATTTTGCATGTATTTGCATCTTTATAATAAAAATTGGTTAAAATGTCTAAATTATCAACATAATTACAAAAACCCAAAGAGCATATTTTATTAAAAAAGGTATATTTTGTAGTTTTATTTATCAAATCTCCGGTTTTAACTGCATAATATATAGTATCGCTTTCAGCATCGTAAGCCGATATATTAAAATAAGCTGTTATTGTATCTGCAGTCTCATTTAAGCATAAGCTAGTTTTTAGAGTAGAGAAATTAACTTCTGGCAATTCATTACTACCATTATAAAAAGTTATTTCTATGTCGTCTATATAATAATGATAATTATCATAAACAGTAGAATATATAGTGCTAAAAGATATTTGTTGTATATCTTGTATTGATTTATTAAACTGTTTACACGCATTGTTTAAATTACCTAAATCACTTAAAGTATAATTAAAAAGTTTTAAAGTGCTATTAAAATTAGTTATATTTGTTAATAAACAATATGTAATATTTCCGTTTTCATCTGTCCAGTCATAAACACCCGATCCTACTGCAACATTATCTAAATCCAAAACAAATTTAGTTCTACCTAAATTATCTAAAAACCCTAGTGCTAAACTTGTGCTAGATGTAGAATTTGATGAATAATAAAAAGTAATTCTGCTATTTTTATCTAATATTAAAGATTTATTGCTTAAATATGTTAAATGGGTATAACAATTCCCTGAAAAACAACCGGTTGTGCTAGTTAAATAATCTAATCCCTGAATAGTATTATATTTGCCAGATATATTAGAATTAAATAACTGCAGTTTTTTTTCCATGACTGCTCTATTAGATAAATAACCAGGATCATGATTCGATAAATACCATGCATTATCAAAATAAACGGGAGATGTTGTTAAATAATTATTGTTACTTATATTTATGTCCGTAGAATAAATCCCTGTTGTATTATAACACCCTGTCATATTTCTATAAAAAGTATTAACTCCAAAAGTTTCTTTAAATATTTGAGTTTCTAATATTGCTAAACCAAGTGGAGAAAAAAAGAAAAATGCTAATAGCAAAAAAACTATAATTATTTTACTATTAGCCATAGTGAAAGCTCCGAATCAATAAAAAGTAAGTATTTACTTACCTTTTACCAAAACTACCTAGAGCATATAAGGCAATAGCTCCTACTAGTACGAAAGTAAACAATCCCGCAATAGTTCCGGCTGATCCTGATAGGTTAGCTGCTGTTACAAATTCCTTAACAATAACTGCACCTAGAGCACCCGCGGCCATAGCTTCAACAATTTGTATTGCACCCATATTAAACACTTCCTTTATTTTTTCAATGGATCACTATAAAATTAAAGTCGCTTATTTGTTATTAAATTTTAGATGTTATCATTAAATATAAACCTTTTGATTTCAATAGGTGGACTTAATCTTATTGAATGTATATCACTTTTAGGCATTTTTGGTTTACAATCGGCAAAAAAACTATAAGAACTCTACTATACCGGTTTTTTTGTTACGTCTTTTATTATCAAAAATAATGCTTAAAATGGCTTTAGTTTCTGGCCTAGATATACATTCAAATCCTATAATTGCTAATTGTTTTAATACTGTTGCTCTTTTTGACTGCTCTAATTCTATCATAGCCGCATCTAACATTTTATTATACTCATCATTCACCCTAACCATTATAAGGTTATTATCTTGTTTAATCTCGCTATGGAATGATCCGTCTTTGTTTTGTTTTAATATGCCTTTATTCATTTTATAATAATAACTCCTTTTTTGGCTATCTCCTCTAGATAAAAAGCAATTTTGATATTAACCCAATTATTTATAACATATCCGCTAAATTCTTTATTATTATCAATAAATATTAATAAATCTTGCATCGTGCCTTTAGTTAATAAATCGGCTAAGTTTTTATAATTATCCGGAAAGATCATTTCTATAACCCCAATTCTTTTTCCAATTCATCGAAAACTATGAAAAACCTATCTAAACACCATTTTTTTCTTTGTTTATTTATTGGGTCTCGGACTTTCTGCTTATCAATATTCATCTGTCAGTCACCCTTTGTTCCTCTGGACAATGCTCAATTTTCTCAAAAATCGATATAATACTAACATTTGAGAAATCTCCAGACATTCTGATTCTAGTATCTAAGAGTTTAGTGAATTTACTCGTAGGGATCCAAGTTGCATTATAAATTATAATACCCCCGATTTTACAACATCTTACTAATTCAAAAAATAATCGTGGCCTTAGATAATGCCCTATTTTCCATGGAGGATCACTAATAATAGTGTCAAAATGGCAATTAGGATAAGGTAATTTATCTTTAAAAAAATCAAATACTCCACGCATTGATAAATTTGGATCAATGTCTAATCTCTCGTCACCAAGTAAACTACTTCCACATGGAACATTTAAACAAAATCCTTTAATATTTTCTTTTATATAATCGGAAATCTCTTTTTCCCATACAAAGGCTTTTCTAAATAATAATTGTTTTGTCATCTTTCAATCACCCTTTAAAATCTTTTAGGGATCATTTCTATAAGCTCATTTCTTAATTTTTCCACTTCACTATATAACTGATTACGTTTTAACTTCAAAACTTTAATTTCCCGATCCGTTTTCTTTCTTTCGTTATCCTTATTTATAAGCTGTTCTTTCTTAAAACTCATGCTCTCTATATGTGCTCTATAATTGATATAATTAATTTCTTTGTTTTCCATTTTACGATTATGATATTAAACAATTATTACATAATAGTTGAGCATGATGTATTGATCTGTATTCAATACCGCATCTTATACAATTTCTAACATAAATTAAAGACATTAAATATTATCGGGATTATTTTTAAATGGCCGATCCTCATTCCATTTGTAAGATTTGCATTTCACACACGCTTTAATAACTTCTTTTTTGCTATTCCATTGATAACCGCATCTTTTGCACAAATGCACAAATAAATTATTTTCCATGTTTAAACCACCTTATATTTTAATAATAATAATAGATATATAAAGGTTATTATATTTAAATTATTACCGGCCTTAAGGTAGAAAGTGAGAGAGAGTTTCAGGGCTTGCCGGTAATAATCAGCTTTTATAATATCTATGTGTAATGACTTAATAAACTTTTCTATTCTAAAATATCTATCTTATCAATAGAATAATCTGTATGAGATACATGGTTATAACATGGA
>JABXJQ010000125.1_pt1 | contig 11726 bp, 15 predicted proteins | sample 7436221 | NCBI WGS metagenome assembly JABXJQ01 (sample SAMN14395755, study PRJNA613071) | wetland metagenome | isolation source: water sample H0 from high-altitude wetland | place: Chile: Salar de Huasco, high-altitude wetland | collected 2015-11-10
ATGAATTAGCAGAATATATTAAACTTGGTGCTGAAGTGTACAATAATGCCTTTGTCGTAGTAGCACCATGAGTGAAAGAAATCTGTTTTGCACCAATAGCAGCTACAGCCGTTACCGCCTGTTTTACATGGCAAGTATCAATTGGAGCAGCTTGAGTTACCCTACCAATTGTGATAGCTTCACCCATCTTGGCATAACGGAATAGTTTACCGTCTGGTGTTTCACCTACTTGTCCAAGTTGATGGTATTGGTGTTCAGACTCTTGCCAAACATCTTGAGCCGCCAACGAGATTATATTTGTTGACATAATTTGTTTTCCTAATTAATAAATAGAACTTTGTAATAACCTTTTATACGAGTTACTACATTCAGTCACTTTACTTTATCGGTAAAGTTTCTTATTCCTACCCACCGTACAGATGGGTAGTGTAAAAAAACCTTTAAGTAGCTGTGGTTAATAACCCAGTTGTATTACTTGCGTAAACTGGTTCAAGTTTTATAGCTGTTAAAGTGTCAGCCCAATCTGTTGCACCAACAGTTACCGAATTTTGAAGAATAACATTTCCACCTGGAGTAGCGTGGACTGCCATTGCAACTGTCATCGTTGTTCCTGAACCACCAGAAACATAGTTATTAAATACACACCCTTGGAATAGTGTAAATCTATCTATATCGTTAGCAGCGTCCATCTTAACATGATAAGGTGCAGCAGCATCACAATATTTAACAAAGGTACAACCCTTGAAAGAGTTTCTCGGACAACCTACATTTCCATCTCCAAGAAGTTCTAGACTAGCATTGGCGGCAGTTGTAGCAACTGTATCGCTTCCAAACCAACAATCTACGAAAGTATTTTCGCCAGATTGATATAGTTTACAAGCAGCAGCACCAGCATCGTCTAAAGCTGTGGCATTTTGTACTTGAAAGTGGCAATTCTCAAAATAGTTATAATCTCCTGTCATTTCAAATGCGACAAAAGCAGTGGCAGATGAACTATAGAAATTGATGTTTTTGAATATACAACCATTTTCTGTAACATAAAATCCACCAGAACCTTGTGCAGAACCAGCAACGCCCACTAGGGACATACCTGCTCTTACATTTGAACCATTTGGAGCTGCATTACCAATTAAGTGAGTAAATCTCTTTGCCCAAGTAATTTGTGCAGTTTCAGTTGTTCTACCAGTTCCACCAGATGGTGCGATTAAAACAACATCATGTTGACCAGTTGTGCATTTAGCATAAGCTGCGGCAACAGTTTTCAATGCATTATCTTGAGTTGAACCATCATTAGTGGTGTCATTACCAGAATTTGGATCAACATAAAATATATCACCGACATATGGTAAACCTAATAAACCAGCAATATCTTGTGGCATTATTTTAGCTCCGAACTTTAGTGCTGGAGCATAATCTCTATATTTAAGCATTTTCTTTTTCCTTTAATGTAGCTTCATACTCCGCTACTAAATAATAATCGGGATGCTCTACTTCTGTTTTGAGCCATTTCATGTCATAGCCTTTATAGAATCCGTATATTTCGGATTTTACTTTTTCTTTCTTTTTAGCCATATTTTTCCTTTCACTCCTGAATCAGCTTTCGCTTTCCTCGTCAAGTGTAAAAATATTAATAAATAATTAGGAATCGTCCCATGTCATTCTGTATGGTTGCCCTAGGGGAGTTATTTAAAACCCCCCATAGGGTTACCAATAAACTTAAGTAAGTTTACACACCGGTTATACCAGTTAAGACTCCATTGAGTCGTGGATTCTTACCTACGAGTTGCCCCATAAGCAAAATTTGTCCAATTTCAGCATATTGATTTACCGGGTCTTTCAAACCAGTCCATGCAAAGCCAAAAGACTTTGGCACTCCTGGGCCGTCATATTCATTACCTTCGTGGAATTTAGCAGATAAGTCAATGTTGCTATACTTGTGTGATTTCAAACCATACCATTGGATAGAGGGTTCATTCAACATATACAAATATTGGGCGGTACATTTTTCATCTTTAACAATTGGCATACCTCTAAAATATAGAGAATCATAACCAACTTCACCTCTTAAAGCACCCTGAGAAGCAACTACACCGAAACGAGTTACTTGTGGGTAACCCATAGCGTCATAATTAGCTCTTACAGTTGGAGCATAAAGGGATTCAATTAAAGACCAGACTGTTTCATTACAGATACCAAGAGTAGGTTTATGTTGTCCGACTTGACAAGAATCATAAAGTGTTCTCATTTTGGCAAGAGTAAGCGTTCCACCGGAAGCAGTTTTAGTAGCATCAAGACCGGGATAAGTAGCACGAAGAACACCACCATAGGTAGTGATTGTCGTACCATCGTCCACAATGTCTGGAAGTCCTAAAAAGGCTTTACCAGCTTGAGCAGTGTAGAAAAGATCACCTACACTATCAATCATATCTTCCATAGAAGATTCCATTTCTGTTTTAACTAAGTCAAGAACCTGTGCTGGAGTTTGATTTACATCAATTTCCATTCCATTCATCGTAACTGATTGATAATAACCAGTTGGGCTGAAGGACATTTTTGCACGAGTATTAACTTTGGTCGTTGTAAAAGTATCAAAACCATCAAATGCTCCACCAGAGGTAGATTTTTGATATTTGAAAGGAACTTTTAGAGTTTCGCCTGACCATGGCTTCCCGTTTGAAAGGAAACGCAGTGAAACTACATTGCCGGATAAAACTGTATCAACAATTTTTGGTACAATCTCGTCCTGCGTGATTGTTTGAATATCAATTTTGTTATCGTGAGTCTTCTATTTCTCACTTCACCATATTTCTATGGTGTTCAGGTCATATCATCCCTCTCGGGTGGGGCACTAGTGAGGATTATATTTATTCACCTCTGACCGTTACACATTTAAGAGAGCCTTTCGCAATCTCTCTATTTAGCTAGGTATTATCCTTTCGGACTTCCACCTAATTCACCCCATTTAATCGAGCCAATAGCATGAATAGCTTTATGGCATTTAACACATAATGTAACTCCATTATCAACATCAAATCTTGATTCTGGATAATAAGCAAACTCTTTTATATGGTGAGGATGGATTCTTCCATCTCTTAATCCACAATTCAAACAAGTCCAATTATCTCTTTGGAAAACTGCTTTTCTCCATTTTGAAAATTCAACTGTTCTTCTTAATCCTTGTCCATGAAGAGTTATTCCTCCTTTCCAATTAGGATTTAATTCACCTGTTAACCACCAATGATGTATTCCTCTAATTTTAGAAACCCTTGCCTCAATCTGTTCTAAACTTTGTTTTTTACCATACATAGGATTCAATTTTCCTATTTTAGCTTTTCTTATGTTTTCTTTTGCTTTATCAGATAGTTTTATTCCTTTTCTGATTATGGACATTTTCAGTTTAGTTTCATCAGACATTTTTTTGCCAGACCAAAATTTAAGTTTGTTTATCCTTGCATCATCATTAGCAGTCTTACCTTTATTCCAAGGTGATCTACCTTTGAGAGTTTGACTTATCTTTAATCTTCTCAACAATTCTTTATCTTGAGTCATTGAGTGATTATAGCTTATTTTACATTATTTGTAAAATGCCAAAACTATTCTACTTTTTAAAGTGCTAGTGACAAGTGACCAATTACATTAGTCATCAAATGTCATATTTTTAATTCTAAATTAATAAGTTATTTATTGAACTTAGAAGCTGCTTTAGCTACAAGACTATCAATACTTTCGTGTTGAAAGCTACGATAGTTAGACTTATCGACATCTTTTGAACCACCTGCACCATTTCCCGGTCTTATTTTATTATTAGCGTCTTTTCTATCCTCAACATTTTTATTCCACACACCTTCTTTTTTCATCATTCGGACAGCAACAGCTAACGGGATATATTCACCTGATTCTTCGGATTCTTTAATAGCGTATTTTATTACCCTATTCTCTTCATCTTTAGAGGTGAGAATATCGTTATCCCAAAGAGCATCAATCTCACGATTGACTTTTTCTTCAACTTGTTTCTCTTCGTTTTTAAGGTCGCCCTTAATTGCCGAAGCAAATTTAGACATCTTCTCTTTGTCTTTCAATAAAACTTCAAGGAACTGACTAGGTAATTCATCAAAGACTTCGTCCCAACTTTGAGCATTTTTGATACGATTATCCCATGTACCAGCGGGTTTGTTTTCGCTCTTATTAGCCTTCAAGGCATTTAACTCACTTGTTAGTTCGTCAATTGTCTTTTTAGACTGTTGGATTTGTCTGCTTTGAACTTCTAATCTACGGTAAGGGACTTTTTGTTTGTCCTTCCAGTCGTCAGAACCTTTTTCTTCAGTTTCCTTGTCTTCTAATTTTTCTTCGTCATCCTTTATTTCAAGGTCTTTGTCATCTACTGTTTCATCTAGCATAGTTTTCTCTTACTCCTTTTACGCCGGAGAGGCGTGAGAATATCTAATAAGGAAAAGTCATACTGAGAAACATCACAATCCAATGATTAATTATACCACCTTTACTTTTTTGCAACTATGGTGATTTGTGGGGCATTCCCATTCCTGCCTATAATCATCACTGCATCTAAAGCACAATTGTACTTTTTCATTAGTTCTATAAGTTCTGTTTCACAAGCCTTAGTTCTTTTGTCAGCATCCTCTTGATCAGCTACTTGTTTTAGGTGATCTGATAGTTCTTTGCCATGTTCTAATGTTTTATTGTCTATTTTTATATCTTTCATAATTTGTTTTTTAATATTTCTAACCATTTTGTAAGTTCTGCCTCTACTTTACCAAGTTTTCTTAAGAGGAATTGGTTTTCTGCACTTTCACCTGTCATATCACTCTCAGCACCGACTACTTCATCCTTTTTAACATTATCATCGTTTGTAGGGGCTGTGGTGGTTTTCTGTGCAGGTTTGGACAGGTATTTTCCTTTCAAATAACCTAATATTTGGTCAGAACTGATATTATCCATTATTTTTTAGGTGTTTCAACTGGATCGTCTTTCTGTTGAAGTTTGACTACAATGTTTTTAACTACGCTTTCCCACTCTTGAGGAGTGAATTTTGATTGGGAAATAATATTGACTAGCACTTGTTTTTCTTCGTTTGTTAGCATAACTGTATTAAATTGTAATTAGAATATTATATCACCACTCATTGAGGATAAGTTGGTCATTAGCATTTTCTTCTTCTAGTCTAGCGATTTGATTGTTTCTCTCCGCTATTCTATTGAGAATACTTTGCTCGTTTACCCTTTCTCTTTGCCCTTCTACTTTTACTGATTTACCTTTTTCATCAGTAGCATTGACATAGTAAACTACCTCTTTTTCTCCCATTGGGTTATTGTCAATACCTTCAATGGCTTTTTGTATTTCGTTTATTTTAAACATATTTTTTTATAAATTAATAATTAAGTTGTAATACAAGCCGTTAAAATACCTTTGGTAAAGGTTAATGCGTGTGTAGTAGTTCCATTAGCGTCTAATACTGTTATAGTTTTGTCTATACCAGCCGTAGCACCAACTTTGTAGCCACCTGCGACTACATTAGCCACTCCACCTTGTCCAGCATAAACATCAGTGACCGAAGCGTTGCCTATTACGACTGTATTAGAAGTATCTGTATATGCCCCATAGCCTAATGCCATAGAATTAATAGCGTCTACTTTTTGAGAAGCATGATTGCCAGCATTATAGCCAAAGAATGAGTTGTATGTGCCTATAGTAAGAGATAAGCCTGTGTTTGAACCATGACCAGTATTATATTGACCATAAGTTAATGCGTTTAAGCTCTTATAACCAAAAGCTGAATTTTCTAAAGCACTACTCAACACCGCTGTGAGCACCGCACTTGAACCACCTGCTTGTGGGGTGACTGTGGGAACTGAATTGTAGCCACTACCAACATTGGTAATGGTAATTCCATTGATAACGCCAGAGCCGTCCACTGTATAAGTCCCAGCCAAACCTGTTCCACTGGTGCCTGTGTTATCAACTATCAAATCTCCTGCGGTATAGCCAGTGCCACCATTAGTTATAGTGATTGAACTGACGACAGTTGTGCCGTTATAGCCTGATTGATAACCGACATAAGTGTTATTAGTGCCTTTGACGTTTTGTCGTCCTGCTTGATAACCCATAGCGACTAGACCAGTTCCTGTGGTGTTGTATCGTAAACTCTCAAAACCAACGGCTGTTAGATAGGAAGCAGTACTTGCGTAAAGAACAGCACTACCTATTGCTGTGTTGTAGCTTCCTGTGGTGTTGTAAAGAGCAGCATATCCTTGGGCTGTGTTGTAGCTTCCTGTAGCGTTGCTCTGGAGAGAAAAAGCACCTTGTGCTGTGTTGAAAGAACCAGAAGCTAGAGATAGCAAAGATTCCCTGCCTATTCCTACATTGTAGCTAGCATCTGCCCCTGTTCCTGCCATCGTAAAATTACCTGATTCGTAGCCTAAAAATAGGTTTGTATCAGCATTAACTGGACTGTAGGCGTGGAAGTAGCGATTGCCATTGATAAGTAATTGCCCTGCGGTAGAGGAGGTGGTGGGGATATTGATATTGCCATTGATGTCTAGTTTTTCAGAAGGGTCTGTCGTCCCGATGCCGACGTTGCCAGAGTCTCCTAAAATTGTTATTGCTGTGCCAGCAGACGCATCTGGTTGAATAAATAAGTCAGAATAACTGCCTCCTGGACGCAAAACATTTTTAATTACCGACACTCTTGAAGTTTGATAACCACCTAATGTTAAAGAAGATGATTGACCCGCCCAAGTACCAGAATTATAAACTTTAATGCCTATGTCTCCAACCCCATTTGCACCTTGTATGTCCAATAGACTCCCTGGTGCCGTCGTCCCGATGCCGACATTGCCAGAAGAAAGAATAGTCACTCTGGTTACATCGCTTGTGTTCAAATTGAGACTATGAGCAGACTGTGTGCCAATAACAAAAGAATCATTGAACGAAGTATTTCCTGTTGTCGCACCACCGACACCGAAATATCCTACCGCTGAGGTCATAGCACCAGTAATTCTACTGACATTGTAGCCAGTAGTTGCTGTTTCTGTGCTATAGAACTTGGCGTTATATACTCCACCAGCCATTGAGAGGACAATCTTTTCATTTGCACCTGTATGCGAAGGTGTGACTGTTAGGATTCCAGTTGAACTAACGGAGAAATCCGCATAATTAGCCGCACTTCCATTGTTATCGTTGTAAGTGAGACGAAGGTTGTTTCCTGTTGAGGAGTTTATCTCTAGGGCTTTATCTGGACTTGTTGTCCCGATGCCGACATTGCCACCATTGGGTTGTAAATTAACATAGCTTGTTGTTCTTGTAGCGTTGGTTGTTCCTTGAATAGTGACATCATCATTAGCAGCAGTTCCACCATTTATGGTTGGGGTATAAACACTAGAAAAAGTTGATAATCCATTACTATCTATGGAAGCGACAGCTACATCATCGGCATCGGTTATTATTACCTTATTCGTGCCATCAGTTGAAGGAATATTAATTGTAAAATCACCAGAATCAGTGCAATTAGCAGATATGTCAAATCCAATATTGCCACCTACTTGCCATCGTGTTATACCACCAGGATTTTTACCAAAATAAACATGGGCAGTATCAGTCAACCATAAATCGCCAGAATTAATTAGAGCTGTTCCAAGAGCTACAAATGATGCCCCTCCAACCCCAACATCTCCAGCTTGAAAAGTATTTGTTATTCCGAATTTTACTGTTCCTCCACTGGTTAAAGTAGCAACATCAATATAACTAGCACCACCCAATGAGTGACTAAGTTTCAAAATGGAAGAAGTAGGATTGCCTGATACTGGGAGATTTTCTATTTTCCAATCAGAAGCAACAGAAGCAGAAGTGTCTGTATTCCAAGCAGAACCGCTTAATCTCAGACGAGGACTCATTTGGACGGTAGTACCAACTAAAGAAGCGGTAGCATTTAATAGAGCCAATCCATCAGTAGAAGTTATGGCTATTCCCCCTCTATCTAGTGCGATACTATCGGTAGCATTGTGGGGAGTCAATTTAGCCGTTCCAGCATCTCTATCCCAAAAGTTTTCTAGTCCTACTTGTGCGTCAACATAAGCCTTAATTGCTTTTTGAGAGGCTAACAGAGTATTAGAATTAGCGGCTAGAGTTATATCAGTATCTATACCTGTACCAGTGATAGAACCATTAAGAACTGGGTCAACACCAAATACTATTGTTGAAGGGTTTAGTAATAATGCTATATTATTCATAATTTTATACCCATACTCCTATATTAGTACAAACACTACCTACCCAAGTTAATGTTTTGGTGTATGTGTTTGCTCCAATTGTTTCAACTAATGTGATGGGTTGATTGGAAGCATTGTAAGTAATGGCTATGCTATCGTTAACTTTAGTGGCATCTGTTGGTGCTGTTTCTGTAACAGTTACTGTTCCAGTAGTATTTACTTTTAATCTTCCCGTAACTGGATCAACTAATAGATTTCTAGTATCAACATTAGCATCGTCTGTCACTCCTTGAGCAACTGGTTGCCAATTCGGGTCTCTTTTAGCACTTGTATCAGCCATATATTTTGTCAACTAATAATTTGAACTCTTTGTAAGCACTAGCCAAAGTCTTGGTTCTATCCGCCAACTTTGCTTCCCTGACTTCTAGTTCTTTTTCTCTTTCGTCTAGGATGTCAGAGATTTGTTTGAGTTCATTAATGTTTATCATTTTAAATGCTTTTTAAGAGCATTAATTTTTAACTCATCTTTGTCAACTACTTTTTTAGTAATCTTTTCTTTCATCTTATTGAGGTATTTCTTGTCCAATTGATCCTCCTTCTGGTTGTGGGGCTTGTGGTGGTTCTTCCGTTGGCCCTGCTGGTGGTTGTTCCTTTTGTTGTTTGATAAACGCCACTTCCTCTTTTACATGATTAATGTATAACTGTTTTTGTTGGTCATCTAGTTTATTAAATTCTTCACTATCCATATAGACTGAGTGTCCTTGGATATGAGCTTGAGCAGTTTGAGGGTCTTGTAGTTCTCGGTTTATTGGTGGCTGTTCTCCATTTTGGATAGCCTCGGTATCTTTAATCATTCCCTCAGTATATTGGTCTTGACTGGTAGGTTGACCACCACCCATTGCTCTAGCCAGTTCTGGGAATAATATTTGAGGTGCATTTTGCCACAAGAATAATCTTTTAGCTCTTAATTCTGGATTAGCATCGTTTAACTCCTCATATAATGAAAGTGGATCAATTCCCTGTTGTCCCCACAAAGTCAAAGCGTCATTTCGTTTGCTAACTTCATCTGTTGGTAAGGTCGAACCTCTTTTAACCATTACAATTGGTTTAGTAAACTTAAACTCTTCCTCATACTTTCCCCCTCGAAGTTCATTGTCTTTATATCGTGGAACTTTGGCCAACTCATCAATTAACATATCTCGGCTTAGAGTAATATCATCTTCAATCTCTAAGGGAACTAAATGTTCATTAATGTAGTGAATTATCATCATCTGTAAATTCATGTTGAAATAGTCCTCGCAAAAGTCCTCGTATGACTTCACCAAATCGTCTATTCTGCCATAGTCTTGTTGTTTCTCCATCACTTGTCCTGTAGCGGTATCGTTGCTTGAACCTGCCCCTCTAGTAGTTGAGTGAGTTCCCATTATATTATCCAGTTCATTTTTAGTCATTACAAAATCATCTTGAACATAAGGTTGCATGGGATTTCCTGCCATTCTAGTTAGGGCGGCACGAGCATCACCTTTCTCTACCCAAATCCTTTCTCTAGTAGCTCCCTTAATCGTAGAAAATTGGTCTTTGCTTATATAATCCCCTGAACCAACCAATGAGCCGTTGGCCTCTTCAGCATTCTCATTTATCTGTCGTTTGCGTTTATTGATTAAGTCTTGGAGTGGAATAGCCTGTTCAATAAGTGAAGTATCGCCGTAAATCTCACTATTAACATTGAATGTCTTTAAGAAGATATAAGGCATTGATGGTTTTTTAAGTGTGTTGTACTGGACTTTAGTTTCTTGTCCCATTTCATCAACTGTAGTACTCTCGCCCCAATCCCAGTTAGGATTCTTTTGTTTGTCTAAGATAATGTCTTTATATTTCCAAACTGTAAACTCCGGTGTGTGATATTCAATGAATGTCATCTTACCACCCATCATCTTTTTGTCTGCCCCAATTAGTTTTAATAGTTTATCTTTATTCTTGGGGTACAATTCAACTACTTCTTCAAGTGTCATATCGTCAACTATTTGAGCTACAAAGTTTCCACAAGGATCAACGATCACATGGTCGTTTTTAACTGTTTCCCAAACTATTTCATCTAACTCATTGTCAAATCTACATTTCATTACTCCTAAATACCAAAAGAAATTGCGTCTAATAGTTATTCTTGATTTCTCTAACATCTTGTCTAGCACTTCCCACTTCATTACCATTATTTTGCGTAACTTCTCCATGAACTTCTTATTGGGGTGGAATAGTCTTGGCTCTGGTGTACTTGAAGTCATTATCGGGACAATCGTTTCTGTATTCCTAAATATGATATTCTCAACAATCTTAGTCTTAGCATCCGAACCCAACTTAACATCCTCTTTGCCTAAATAATATCTGAAATTATTATCACCCAATGTTTTAGTCTTTTCTTCCCAAACAATCTTAGCTTCCTCTATATTCTTATCAATCTGCTTTATCAGTTCCTCATCATCCAAACTTAAATCTAAAATCGGCTTTAAGCCTTCATTTGTTTCTTCAAAATTTGTTTCTGTGTCCATATTAATACAAATTACTAATGGACATCTAGTGCCTCTAATTAATTATACTACCTCTTGAACTTTTTTGTTGTACTACATTTCCTACACTTAATATAAATATACTCATCATCATAAAAGAATAAAGTCTTTCCACAAACACATTCCTCTTTCTTACTAACTGATTCAATCTCTGATTTTAAGCTGTCTATTTGAGTTTTAAGATTCATAGTTTTTTAACAAACTTCTCAAGCATTTCGTCTGTAACTCCATTTTTAAAAAGTTTCTTTTTGAATTCTTTTAGTGTTAGCTTTTCTTGTTTGATTTTATTCTTTTTACAGTACCAACCTAAAGCTGATATTCTTAGTTCGAATGCTTGATTTTCGTCTTTTAGCATATCAAAGAGTATTTCATGGGGAATACCTTTGGTGGATTCTTTATAAAATATATACTCACCTATTATTTTGTTAATATTCATCTTTTTCTCCAACAAAATCTTTAATGTTAATTGAGGGAATGGTACCTTGGTCATCAACCATAAACGATGGCTTTCCCATTTGTCTATTTTCATTAGTAATATATATTTCAGCCTTAGACATAGCATACTTTCTCATTTGAATAGCAATGAACCCAGCAAACAAAGAATCATCGTGTTTACCTACTGAATGCTCCCTTTTACCATTATCAGGATTTCTAACAAATGTTTTCATTTCACTGATTGTCAAAAGTGAATTAATTTGTAAATCACCCTCTTCAAAGGCTATTATAAATTCGTCAATCATCAAATCCCTTGTCTTAGTGCTGGTTCTCCAACCAATCTTTTTAGTTCTCTTATCCGTTCTTTCGTCAACAAGAGTCGTGTAATAGTAGTTATTATATATTTTAGTCAAAAATAAGATTGTTGTTAGCATATTATTTTCTACTCCAACAAAGGCATTATTGTACACTTCAGCACCAAGTTTAATATATTCTGCTAATTCAT
>JABXJQ010000126.1_pt1 | contig 11723 bp, 12 predicted proteins | sample 7436221 | NCBI WGS metagenome assembly JABXJQ01 (sample SAMN14395755, study PRJNA613071) | wetland metagenome | isolation source: water sample H0 from high-altitude wetland | place: Chile: Salar de Huasco, high-altitude wetland | collected 2015-11-10
AGCAAAAGAAGAAGAACTAAGAAATGTTGTAAGGCCAATAAAAGAAAAACTCAGCAAGGCTAAGTCAAGCCTAAAAACCGCTAAACGAGAAGCGACAAAAGAAAAGCACCAAAAAAATATAGATGAAATTACTAACGAGTTAGCGCCACATCAAGAAGCCCTAGATTCTCATTTAATGAAAATTTATAGCGCAGATATTACATTAAAAAACTCATCTAATAACTTGGAATGGCTAAAAGGTAAAAAAAGATCATTCGAAGAATCACTTCAAAACGAACTCAGATCAAACCCGGATTTATCACTTCATGTAGATGATATTAATGCTTTGTCTGCGAATGAATCAAAGCAACTTAAAAATACATTAAAGCCTTTAAACGAAGCCAAGCTAGACCTTGAGAATCACAAGTCTATTATTACTGATGTTAAAGTTCAAATAAGTCGTGCAGAACAAGCCGCTAAAAAAGGCAAAACAGTTGAAACCGCACAAAAACATCAAGAAACGTCTGACGCCTTAAGATTAGAACTCGACAAGCATGAAACTACTTTACGCACTTTAGAAGATAAGGTTTATACGCTTGAGGAAGATTTACAGGATTCTATACGTTCTGGCCAACTTAATCCGCGCTTTTATAAAAAGGTACCTGGCTCTGAACGTTACGAGTTGGCAGACCCGTCAAATAGATTAAAGTTTAGAAAGACGCATGAATCTGATTACCATAGAGCAGAGGCAGCCAGAGGTTATTATCAGTCAATTATGCACATGACCCCAGAGGACATTATTGCTGATACGATGGGTAAAATCACAGGAAACGCAAGTGAGAATGTTTTAAAGAGTCGCTCGCTAATGATTCCAGATTCGGTGCTTTATAAAAATAACTTTATGACAAAAGATTTAAAAGCTAAGACTGCCAATTATGTAAACTATCTTGCTAGAAGAACACACCTCAAAACTGTGAACAAAGATATTACGCTAGATGGCGGCTTTGATGAAATTGCCAAAGAGTTTTTAAAAGAACACGAATTTAAGCGTAGCCTAATTCAAACTCGCATTGATAAATTGAACGAAAGCATTAAAGCAGAAAATGAAATAGAAACCAAAACACCCGGTAAATTAGAATCTTTAAATGCTGATTTAAAAGAAACAAAAAAAGATTTCTCAAGAGAAGTTCGTGATTTTGATACCGCTAAAACGTTATTGAAACGAGCCTATACAACAAGGGTTATGGGCATTCAAAATCGTGAAGGATGGGAACCAGTTGCAAGACGTGTCTTTATGTCTATCATGGCCGCTACCAATTTGCATAATCTACCAGCCACACAGATAACCGATATCGCTGGCGCAGCATTTCAGCATGGGCTAATGGCCTTTGTAAGAGATGGCCTTTATCCCGTAATCCAAAGTATAGGTGGCATTCTCAAGACAAAGGATAGTGAAGCTTTAAGAAAGGTGGCCGGAAACGTTCACCTTGGATTAAATGATTACCTCATGGGCGTATCGGAAAAGCAATGGGGGCAAGAATTGCAGCCGTATCTTAACATGGGCAAGATTGTTAGCGGCATAGAGAAGTACGCTCAGTTTAGCGCAAATGCAGACGTTTCTACGTATATTGATAACGGGGTGCAGCATTTCTCTGGTGCCATTGTTCAGGGCGAATTTATGCGTATTCTTCATGCCTTTAAAGAAGGGAAGATGACAGAGAAAGAAGGCTTGTATCTGAGGAAATACGGTATAGACCCTGCTAAATGGGCTGACCGTATGGTTGAATCCTTTAATGAAGCTGGTGGATATAAAACGGCAGTTGGCGGTTTTCAGTCTATGTTTTGGAAATGGCAGGATTTAGAGGCTTCCGATTTATTTTCAAATGCCGTATTTAAAGGGATAAACAATACTTTAATTATGAGAGGTACAGCAGATAGTCCTTTTGTAGCGGATAACTTACTAGGCATGATGTTCCATACCTTTACAGGATGGGGATATGCCTCGGTTAATCGTTACCTAATCCCTGCTTTGCAACATCCTGATGCCGCATTAGTTGCTCGCACCGTGATGATGCTTGCCGCCGGTTCATTAGTTAGCCCAATGCGTAGACTGGCCAGAGGTGAAGACATGTATCCAGATAACATGACGGATGAGCAATTTGCTTATGAAGCAATTAATGATTCAGGTGTCTTTAGCAACTTTGCTAACGGTTTAAATTACGTCAATATGCTATCAGATGATAGGTTAATGGGCGATTTAAAAAATGACAAATATCGAAACCGTATTCGCGTGGGTTTGGGTACAACGGGCGGGGCAACTGTTAATAGAATGATGGATGTTTTAAGCATGGTGGCATCTGGAAATTACAACGAAAAAGATATAAAAACTTTAGCTCACATGACCGCTATTTCAGGTAGCATGTATGGAAGGTATGTTAGCGATAAAATCATAGAGGGTTTAGGAGTGCCTAAAACCGCCTCTCAAGCGCGTTCAAATAGGGAGTTAAATTAATGTCTAGTATTGTTCCAATTCAAGCAGTTCCACCCTACGTCCAGAGCATTGCTACATCTGGCCAAACAGTTTTTGATTGTAATTTTACCGCCGATGACGATGCCGACATTGTTGTTTATGCTAGAGCAACAGGTGCAACTGCTGACGATGCAACCGATCTAATATCTTCTGCTGATTATCTTATTACTTATATTGGCGTGGACGAGGAAGTACGGGTTACTTTTCTGGTTGGAAGAACATTAAATGACATCGTTACTATCATGCGAGCCACCCCCGTTGATAGGTTGAATTTATACGTTAATACCAACTTTACCCCCTCCATGCTGAATGGTGATTTTGGCAAACAAACAATGATGATTCAGGAACGAGAATATGCTGATAACAACCTTTCTCCAAAATACAACAACAATGCTACCGTTGAAGATGTTGTCGATACAATTTTACCTGTTCTTGGCGCAGGCCAAACATGGCGTAAGAATGACGGCGATACCGCAATTGAAGTCGTAGATATTCCAGATGGCAACATTGCCCCTGCGGATTCAAAATACCTTATTCAGACGGCTGATAGTGACCTTCCCAATGCTCAAGTAATGGGGGCGTTAGCTAGTGGCGTGGTTGTCAATACAACGACAACTGGCGTCCAATTAACTAGAGTTCTAGCGGGTACAGCCAACCAACTAGGCATTAATGACGCTAGTGGCATAGCTGGAAACCCAACCTACTATATTGTCGATAACGTGATTCTGCCCGGTACGGCTGGCATGGGTATTCCCGAAGGTACTACCGCACAGCGCGTTACCCCTACCCTTGGTATAGGTTTGCGGTATAACACGGACCTAAACCAATTAGAATATTACGATGGCGCATGGATTCAGGTGGAAGGTTCGGCTGGTATTTATTTACCGCTAGCTGGTGGCACCATGAGCGGCAATATCAATATGGGTACGCATGACATTACTAATGCTGGCTTGATAGCTGCAACCACCTTAGATATTGGTTCGTCCGTTGTTGTAGATGAAGTCATTGATGATGATTCCATGGCTACCGCTACAGATACAAATATCCCAACGTCTGAATCAGTCAAAGCATACGTAGATACAACCACAGGTGATTATTTACCTCTAGCTGGTGGAACGATGCTAGGTGATATCAACATGGGTGGCTTTAAAGCTACGAATGCCGTAGACCCAAGTGCAGCTCAAGATTACGCAACTAAAAATTATGTAGATCAAACTGCGCTTACAGGAACATCAGTTTACGCTGCCACAACCGTTACATTAAATGCTACGCAAGCTGGCGCTGGTGTAGGCGCAACCTTAACCGATGCGAGTGGAACATTTGGCATATTTGGGCTCGATAGCGTTGCCGTTCCTTTAAATTCTAATATCTTAAATAAAGATCAAACCAATGCAGCTAATCAAGGCATCTACACCTTAACAACGAATGGCGATGGAATCAGCATCCCATGGGTTATAACCAGATCAACTGCATATAATACGCCAGCAGAAATTAATCAAACTGGACTAATTATAGTTCAAAACGGTACGCTCTTTGGTGGAACTATTTGGTATAACAGCGCCACAATTGCTACGGTAGATACAACATCTTTTAACTATACTCAGTATGGCGCAAACTTTGCTGCAAAAGGGGCAAATGCCGACATAACTAGCATGTCAGGCTTAACTGGCTACCTTCAAGCGCCAATAGGCATTAAAGACGCTAGCGGCAATGTGGTTATGTCATACACCGCAAGAGCCTCCGCAGTTAATTATGTCGATTTGCAGAACGGTATTTTGTCAGGAACCTATTTAACTCAGAACCCAACTTTTACGGCTGCGGGTAATGCTGCTAATGTATCTATTGTATTTGTACCGAAAGGAGATGCATCTTTTGTTATCGCAGGTAATGCAACTCGCGGTGCTTCTTTGCAGTTACATGAAAATACAGGCAATGGCACTGATTACATAATAATAAAGGCACCTGAAAGTCTTGCAGCTTCCTTTGAATTATCCCTTCCTCCCGCTGATGTAAAAGGCGTGATGGCATCAAATGGCGCTGGCGCTTTGTCTTTAACCGCATCACCTTATATACTAAATGTGGTCGATAACAACGGCGTTAATGTGTTGCAGTTCGGCTCTACTGCATCAGCAGTTAATTATCTATCCGTGATAAATCAGGCTACTGGTTCGCCACCAATTATAAATTCAAATGGCTCTGATACGAACATCGGTATTGGTTTCCAATCTAAAGGTACTGGTAATTACCTTTTCTACGGAACATCAACCGTTCAGGCTAACCTCGTATGGTTTGAACAATCAACGAACGGCTCAAATTGGGTAGCGTATGCTGCGCCCGCTTCTATAGCAACCAGCCAGCAATTCATATTGCCAGCAGTTGACGGTTTAGCAGGTCAGCAGATAGTTACTGATGGGGCAGGTACGCTAACGCTTGGCGGTTCAACCCATACCGCTAAAAACCTTATTATTGGCGGTGACTTCAATACCAACCCATGGCAAAGGGGAACCACTTTTACTGCGCCCGCAAGTGGAGCGTATACGGCTGATAGATTTGTTCATGCTTATGTTACGACGGCAGTATATAACATACTAAAAACCGCTGATGGCCCTACAACCACCGAAGCCGGAGTTTATACACCTTCTTGTCTGCATTTAGATGTCACTACCGCCTTTGTTGGCACACCAGCAGCGGGGGATTATATTTTTCTAATTACTAAAATAGAAGCATATGATGTTGCAAAAATAGGGCTTGGCCAAGCAGGTGCAAAATCAATAACTTTGTCATTTTGGCATAAGCATACTGTAACTGGAACCTACTGTGTTTCGTTTATAAATAGTGCAAATAATAGAAGCTATGTTGCTGAGTACACGCAAACTACAACTAATACATGGGAAAAAGCTACCATAACTTTAACAGCAGATGTAGCGGGTACGTGGCTTTATACAACTGGCGTTGGTTTGAAAGTGTCTTTTTCTGTTTTGTGTGGTTCTACGTTTCAAACTTCGGCCAACACGTGGACTGCTGGAAATTATTACGCAACATCTAATCAAGTAAACGGCGTTAGTAACACGGCAAATGATTTTAAATTAGCTTTAATTCAATTGGAAATTGGAAACGTAGCTAATGGTTTCGCCATGGAATCCGAAGCCGAAGTGTTGGCTAAGTGTCAGCGTTATTACCAAAGGTTAGATTACGGCACGACCTCCAACTATTTTGGTTTGGGTGTTGGTCAAGCAGCTTCAACCTCAGTTGCCTATATTGGTATTCCATTGCCCACTACCATGCGCGTTGGTTCATCGACATTATCGCAAAGTGCAGCAGGAGCAATTACTATGTATACCGCAGCAGCCGCCGGAGCCGCAACGAGCGCCATTTCAAATTGGGCAACTTCTCCGGGAAATATGGCTTTGTCTTGCACCAGAACTGGTTCAGGTTTAGTTGCAGGTGATGCGTGTGGCATGATTTTATCGGCAACCTCTTGGCTTGCTATCGACAACGAACTGTAGAGGTTAATATGAAATTTGAAAATGTAATAAAGGTTCACAATCCAGCGTCAGGTCAGATTGAATATATGTGTGACCATGATGGGGCTAAGTACATTATCCCTCATGCAGAGGGTAACCGTTACTTTGAAGAACTTAATAAACAGGTCAAAGAAGGCAAGCTTAAATTTATTGCTGAAAAACGACTTGAGTTAGGCGAATTAAAGGATTTGGACGAGAAAGACAAAACCTTAATTGCAGAAGACTTTGATAGCGTAAAGCTTGAAGAATTCATAGCCTAGATTGCATTAACCAATGGGTGGTAATAATAGCCACCCAAAAAAAAGGCCAATTATTCCAAAAGGAACTCTTGGCCGAAACGATGCACTCTATTATGCGCTGAGGAGGTTACTATTTTTTCTTCTTAGAAGCTATTTTTTTCATAACTTTTTTTACTACTTTCTTAGCTGGTGCTTGCTTTTTAGACACATTAGCGGCGCATTTCATAACGTTACCCCTTCGGTTGGTGATTCTATATTTTCTTGAGGTGCTGGAGATTCAACAACTTCAAATTGTAAACTTCTAACTCCATCTTCTATTAAATGAAGTGCGTGAATTAAATTTACTAATGCAAATTTCTTCATGTCATCATTAATAGGAAGCTTCAACACAAACGCATGGTATGGGTTGTGGTGGCTTACAAGTTCGTTTAAAAGTTCTTGTTTAACAAATTCCATCTTTTGCTCTGGTGTTAAAGGTGCTTTTTCAGGTGTTGCAACGTCTATCGTGTATTCTACCGTGTTTTCTACCGCTTCACTCATTGCTCTCTCCTTTAGTTAAATTAATTCCTAAATGTAAATATTTGCACTTTATGCTATAACTGTTTTTATTAGTCAAGCAATCTTAAGGCGCGTCCTTAGTGTACGTTAAAATTCCATTTAAAAGAATCCTGCGCCCATACCAAGTCGAGGCTTTAAGGGCTGTTCGTTCGGGTAAAAATCTATTCGCTGTATGGCATCGTCGGGCTGGAAAAGATATTCTTTGTATGGACATTCTTACTATGCGAGGCTTGGAGCGCGTTGGTACGCATGTTTATCTCATGCCATTTCAAAAGCAAGCCCGCGAAGTAATCTGGGAAGGTATGGACGCAAAAGGTATTCCCTTTCTGGCTTCAATCCCGCCATGCCTTATTAAAAAGAAAAACGACGCTAGAATGCAGATTACCCTTATCAATGGTTCGAGGCTGGTTTTTGGCGGCTCAAACAACGTTACTTCCATTATTGGTTCTAACCCCGTCACCATTATCTACTCAGAGTATGCGCTGCATCACCCCCTAGTTAGTGGATACCTTAATCCTATCCTCACGCAAAACGGCGGGCTAGAGGTTAAGAACACTACACCAAGAGGCATGAACCACGCTTGGGAAGCCTTTGAAGCCGCTAAAGATAACCCTGATTACTTTGTTCAGCACCTAACATACAAGCAAACTTTTAATAATGACGGCAGCCGAATCATTACTGACGAGATGATTGAAGCCGAAAGGCGCAAAGGAACATCACCAGAATTGCTGGCTCAAGAATGGGAATGCAGTTTCGACTCAGGCAACCAGGGTGCTTACTTTACCCGCGAGTATAACGACATGCAGACGGAAGGAAGGATTGGCACCTTTCCCGTTAATCGTTCGCAACCACTTCACAGCGTATGGGATTTGGGCGGTACGGACGCCACAGCAGGACTTCTTTATCAGATCGATGGAAAGTACATTAATATTATTCATTGCATCCACGACATGGGGAAAGGCTTTAAATGGTACCTTGAGCAAGCCGAAAAGATAAGGCTGTCATTAGGCTGCGTATGGGGTACTCATTGGGTGCCGCATGACGTAAACCAGAAACACCAAGGTTGGGAGCATACAGAATCAAGATTGATGCAAGCCAGATCGCATGGTTGGCCTTTATCGGTTGTTCATAAGGTTAACTTCGAGGATGGCATAGAAGCTATTCGCTATACCATGCCTAAACTTAGAATAGACAAAAACAACTGCGCCATCTTCCTTCGAGCCATCAGAGAATATCAACGAGAGTTCGATGAAGAAAAAGCCCGCTATGCAGCTAAGCCTTTAGATAATTGGGCGGTTCATTTGGTTGATGCCCTGCGCTACCTCTCCGTCACCTACCGCCGTCTCTACGACGTATACCAAGAACCCCGCCGCTACACCACCGGCAAGGTCTAGCCCAAAGATTTAGCCCCGCACCTAAATCTAAACCCCGCGAATTCGACACCTTTAAAATAACCACCCCCACCAGCGCTGATACATCTGGTTTTTTTGCAACCCCAATTCCGCCCCAATTCCGCCCCAATTCCGCCTGTCCGTGAAACATCCCGTGGAACGTCACGCCCCTCTCTTGCCTTTCTAGCCGGTACCTTTTACTTCACATTTTCTCTTATCTGGACCTCTACCTTTTTGGGGGAATGCTTACTATCTTGGTCAACGCTTTTAAGGGTTTTTTGCTGGCGCCCGCGAACCCCCCTAATCGCTGGTGGCTTCATCGACAAAGTTCTGAGGCACCGGAATCACATGACCGCCTCGACCCCCGTTTCCCCCCCTCGCGAATTTTCGAAAGTTTCTGGCCAGCCCCTAGAAAAAGCTGTTTTCCATATATAGTGAACGCTCTCAATAACCAACCCATTCGCATTTATTCTATTTGACAGTTGACAATGGTATTAATGGGAGTATGATTGCCGAATGACAACAACGAAGGGGATATTAGAATGCTTAGAGTAAGTGGTGAAATGAAAGTTATTCAGCTGTGCATACATTGTGACGAGGCATTAGTGGAGGGGAGAGTAGCAAAGAATTGCTGTGACTTATGTTATTTAGGCGAGCAAACGAATGACAACAACAACGAGGGTGAATGAGATGAGCAAAGACATATACAAGCAGATAGACGAAGTACAAACGTGGCTGCGGGAGAACCAAGCTAGAGGGAATGACGATGTATTCATGGCAAAGGTTAAGGAAATGCGAGCGTTGATGGATGACGCTTACACTTGTTACGGATTAACTAACTTAGGTTTTAAGCGTGCGGTTAATAACTAGAGAGGGTGAGGGGATGAACGAAACTATCAAGTGTAGTGGCAAGATGAAGGTTATACCGTTGCATGATGTGGAGATGAGATTGCCAAATAGAGTTATTAAGTTTGTAGACTACGTTATGAGTTTTTACGGTGTTGGTGAGATATACGATATTGGTGCCAGTAGGGATGAAGTGTTACTTGGTACTGGCGTACGCATTGGGTTGTGTAAATGGAATGGCGTGTCGTTTGAAGGTGACACGATCGACCGTGAAGCGGTGCGAGATATTATTTTAGAGATGAGGGGTTAGGGGATGAAGTTATCGCATAAAGATGCATTAAGTATTTTAGGCTGCAACGCAGCAATGACGTTTGATGAAATTAAAATGGCATATCGCAAGGCAAGCGCGAAGTACCACCCCGATAGGAACCCCGCAGGGTTGGAGATGATGAAATTGGTTAACTCGGCATGGCAAGCGTTATCCGATTATGTGGTTGGAAGCATTCAACCCGATAGCGATGGCGAAGCCTTAGACTTAGGCGAGGAAATGAACGCCGCTTTAAACGCCATCATTGCGCTAGGCTTGACGATTGAAGTTTGCGGGTCATGGATATGGGTATCAGGTGAAACACGCGAGCATAAGGAATTATTGAAGGAAGCGGGTTATCGTTGGGCACCTAAGAAGTTAATGTGGCATTGGCGTCCGGCCGAAAGTAAATCTTGGAGTCGCGGAAAGTTTACGATGGATGATATTAGGCTGAGGCATGGTTCCGTTAATGTTAAACCGAAAGCATTTAATCGTATTGCTTGCTAGGTGTTTTTATTTATCTTATCCCTTGCTATTTGGCTAGTATGGCGTATAGTGGGGGTTTTGGTTTTACTTGATGATTTATTAAAGAGAGGGTGGGATGAAAAGATTAATGGTTGTGGCTTTATTGATGATAGTTGTGGGTAGTGCTTATGCAAGCATAAACGAGGGTAACGAAACATTGCAATCTGACGCGCAGTATAAAGATCCTAATGCGGTCGAGAGTCAGCGAACGGATCAGAGCTATTATTGTGATGGGTGTGTTAATAAACAAAATGGGAGTTGGTAGGGATGGCAACGGGAACAAAAGAACAATGTTTAATGTTTATAGAGCATAACCAAGAGTGTGAAGTTGCAGGGTTGCTTGAATGGATTATCGAGTTATTACCGCAGCAAGATTTTGATGATTATGTAACGGATATTAAGACTGACTTAGAAAATAATGAGGGGTAAGGGATGAGTGAACTACTAGTACAAGACAATAGCGGTGTAATCGCACGTGCTGGACACCGACAACCGCATAAAAGATTACGAGGAACTAAACTTGTTAAGTCACTAAAAAATCACTTCTTTAAATATGTTGTGATACCAGAGAGCAACAATGATTGTATGGAATGGCAGGGATATGTCAATCCTTCTGGTTATGGAAAATTAATGCATGATTTAAAGCCATATCGCGCCCATCGTTTATCTTATCTAGTATTTAAAGGTGAAATTCCAAAAGAAAAAGAAGTTTGCCACATGTGTGATAATAAAAAATGCATCAATCCGTCACATTTATTTTTAGGTACTCATCAGCAAAATATGAATGATATGGTGAAGAAAGGCCGTCAGAATTCGGTAAGGGGAAGCCAACATGCAAACTCAAAACTTAATGAGAGTAAAGTAAAAGAAATTAAAAAACTTTTATTGGCAGGCGTTTTTCAGCGCACTATTGCCAAACAATTTGGGGTGCATCAGTCAATAATTAAAGAAATTAACTTAAACCGAAGATGGAAGCATGTAAAATGAATAATGATTTAATGACAATCAACAACAACGAAGTCTGGACGGCTGAAAACTACCAGACAATAAAAGAAAGCTTTGCAAAAGGAGCAACGGACAGCGAATTCAAGGTATTTATCGAGATAGGCAAACGCTGCAATATGAATCCCTTTTTGCGCGAAATCTGGTGTATTAAGTATGGTAACAACCCTGCGAGTATATTTATTGGCAGGGATGGAATGCGAAAAGCTGCACAAGCTCATCCTGATTATGAACACCACGAAGCACACAGCGTATATGAAAATGACACGCTGCATTATGACAACGATACTGGCTCAGTGCAGCATGATTTTAACTTGCTGAATAGGGGTGAGCTAATCGGTGCATTTGCTCTAGTGCGTAAAAAAGACTTGTCACGACCATTCTTTAAGTTTGTTTACTTTAAAGAATATACAACAGGACAAAGCAACTGGAAGTCAAAGCCCGATACAATGATTACAAAAGTAGCTGAAAGCCAGTGCTTAAAAATGGCATTTCAAGACATTTTCTCTGGCACTTATGACGAAAGCGAGCAATGGGAACAAAAGCCAAGCCCTAAACAATTACTCACCGAGCTAACAGGAAATAAACCCGCTACCGCAAACGATGAAAGCGTAAGCGAGCTACGCGCTTTAATGCAAGATAATGACTGGGCGATAGGCGCAAGCATTAACTGGCTCAAAAAAGCAAATGCAAAGTCACTCGATGATATGACGCAAGAGCAAGTTGACGCTTGTATTAAGCTAATTAAGTCTAAACAGATTGATGTTGTCAATCCAAAAACAGGGGAAGTAGTTTAAATGTTGAAAATAGGAAGGTACGAGG
>JABXJQ010000127.1_pt1 | contig 11696 bp, 12 predicted proteins | sample 7436221 | NCBI WGS metagenome assembly JABXJQ01 (sample SAMN14395755, study PRJNA613071) | wetland metagenome | isolation source: water sample H0 from high-altitude wetland | place: Chile: Salar de Huasco, high-altitude wetland | collected 2015-11-10
TAACGTATTTTTTGATAATGCTCTCTGCTTTGGTGCACATATAGGCAAGAATGCATAGTGTTGACAGTGTTAGTTGTACAATTTTCGTTTGCATTTATCAGTACAATGTGAGTTGGTATTGAAGGAAACTCAGGGACTGACATCTCATTACTCGATGTGTTGGTACATGCGAGTATTGAGGCGGAGAGTCATGGTTGCCCCAAGTAGAGAGTCCAACTCTATGGAACATCTCCTATACATGCAACTATACATGTGGATTTGAAGGTTTCGATATCTCCTTTAGGTATTAAATCCAAATGTGGTAATCCACAGAAAATGTTTTTCCATCATTTGTAGAAAAAGAAGGTAGTTATGGTTGATATTGATTATCATAAACTTATTTTTGGTTTTGATGCTTTTTGGGACTAGAAGGTAGGATTACAGGAATTCGATTTGGTGGGTAAGTGGTATTATCTACTAATGGATGGATCTTATATGTCATTCTGGGTTAAAAACATTGGTACCTTGTTCTTAATGTTGGGTTGTGTTATATTCTTTCCACGACTAGCCCACATAGTTAACTAGGGGGTTAGAGGGTGGGTGAAGCCCCCCTTCATTGTGCCTATTGCATAGCAAGGGGGGTGACAGGGGGTTTGAAGGGTGCAGGTAACCCCCCTCTATGGGGTTTGGGGTAGCACCCCAGAAAATTTTGTTTTTTGGAACCTATATTAGGTTGGGCCTTCCTGCCTATGGTTTTGTGCATGATTTTCAAACATGGTTTTCACCGCGATGGTTTTTGATCCATGGTTTTGAACACGATGGTTTTCGGTCTATGGTATTGGATGCTTCGGCCTGTATAAATATGTATTGCAACATTGAAAGGAACATAATGAAAAATCAAGGTGTTACTCCCAGTTTTGGGATCCAGTGAAAATCTTTGTGTATATGTGTTTTATGTGTTATGCTCTCGCATTGCTTATTTTCTGTGTTTTTAGAATTTGTATGCAGGTAATTTCTATATGGGGTTAAAACCTACGTTTGGTATCGGAGCTATTTTGGCTTCAAGGGGACGCCTTTTTTGCTTAGGGGTTTCGCTTGGGCCTATGCTAAGCCTAGTTCAGTGGGAGATCTGCGAGATCGATTCTGGTGATGAAAGAAGATGGCGAGTAGTGGAAAGATAGAGATAGAGAAATTTAATGGTCATAGTTTTGAGTTGTGAAAACTCAAGATGGAGAATCTGTTGGTGGATAAAGATCAGTGGATCACGGTAGATCCGGATACTAAACCAATGGGAGTGTCCGATGAAGAATGGAAGAAGTTGGATTGAAAGGGAGAGAGCACAATACGATTGTGTGTCTCAGATTCAGTATTGTTGAATGTATCAGGGGAAGCTATGGCGAAGTCTTTGTGGGACAAGTTAGGCATTTTGTACCAATCTAAGTCTTTGGTGAATAAACTGTTCCTACGGAAAAAGCTCTATAACCTGAGGATGAAAGATGGAGACTCAGTGACAGTGCATCTGAAAACATTTAATATTGTGGTAAGTCATTTATTATCTGTTGATATTAAAATTTCAAATGAATATAAGTGCATTAGTATGTTGTGTTCTCTAACAGATTCGTGGGATAGGCTGGTTATTGCAATAGGTAGCAATACAACTGCCTTGTAGTTTGATGAAATAGTCTCATCCTTGTTGACGGAGGAGATGAGACGAAAAAAATATGGAGATCCAGAATGGTGATGCCTTGTCTGTACGAGGATGGTCCCAAAACAAAAACAAAAATAAGTCATCGAGTGGGAGATCTAAATCTATAAGGATATCTAAATCTCCAGGAAAACCTGTAAAGGTGGTGTGCTAGAGATGCGTAAAGCAAGGGCACTAGAAAAGGGACTGTAAATTTAAAGCTCCTGATAAAGGAAAGGGATCTGATGATGCTCCTTCTGCAGAGTAAAAAACCACCTTAGATGAAGGTGGGGATGTGTACTTGGCTTCTTCAATACACATGTAGATCATGAGGCATGGTTCATTGACTCTGGTGCATCCTTTCACTTCACTCCCCATAGAGAGTGGTTCCGCGAGTATAAGAAATACGATGGTCGTGATGTATTCTTAGGGGATGATATGAAGGCTAGAATCACTGGTCACAGAAAAGTAAAGTTGAAGTTGCAAGATGGGAGGGTTAGAACACTTATGGGTGCTCTGCATATTCCTGCATTGGCCAGACATCTGATTTCTGTAAGAAAGCTAGATGATTCAGGTGTAAAAATAGTGTTCCAGAAGGATACCTGCAAGATGGTTAGGGGAGCACAAGTATTGATGCAGGGAGCTCGGATTGGAACTCTGTACAAGCTGCAAGGTAGCACTATTGTTGATGGGTGCAATAGCTCTGTGGTTCCTGAAAATGGAGTAGAAAATCTAGTGGTCTCTGGAGAGAAGACCATGTTCTGGCATCAAAGGCTTGGACATATTGGAGAGAAGGGCCTTCAACTACTTCATGGTAAAAGTATGGTAGAAGGTATGAGTAATAGCTCTTTGGATTTTGATTTCTGTGAAAAATCTGTATATGGGAAGCAGAATTGGGTGAGATTCCCCTTTGGTGGTAAGAGGGTGAAACAAATATTAGAACTTGTGCAGAGTGATGTGTTTGGACCTGTGAAGGTTCCATCAGTGGGTAATTCTATGTACTATGTATCATTTATAGATGACTTCTCAAGGAATACGTGGATATATTTCCTTAAGAACAAATCTAGAGTCTTTGACAGGTTTAAATAATTTAATGCTATGGTGGAAAACTAGCGAGAGAAGAAGATAAAGGTGTTGAGGACAGATAACGGTGGAGACTTTTGCAATAAGGAATTTGAAGAATTCTATAAGAAGTGTGGCATAGCACGGTAGAAGACTACTCCATAGACACTGAGAAAAATGGATTTACAGAAAGAATGAACAAGACATTAATGGAAAGAGCAAGAAGCATGCTCAGTGGTGCCATGTTAGGATGGGAATTCTGGGCAGAGGCAGTGGAGACAACTTATTACATGGTCAACAGATCACCTTCATCAACGTTGGAGGACAAGACTCCACAAAAGGTATGGACACGTAATAAAACATCTCTTTCACATCTGAGGGTATTTGGATGTGATGCATATGTACATGTTCCAAAGGAGAAACGAACCAAGTTGGATAGTAAATCTGAAAAGTGCATCTTTATTGGGTATAAGGATGGTTTAAAGGGTTATAAGCTTTGGAACCCAGTAACAAGGAAGGTTGTGTACAGTCGAGATGTGGTGTTCAGAGAGGTGAAAGATGTTATTAAACATGAAGTCCAACCAAAGGAACCTGTGAAGATAGAGTTTGAACTAAAGGAGGAAGAATCAGACTCTATAGCAGAGGAGGAATCAGAAGATGAAGAGCCACAAACTCTGGCTGTGAGAAGATCAGTTCGAGAAAGAAGGCAGCCAGAAAGGTATAGTCCATCTGCTTTCTGTTCAAATTTTGCTTTGTCTGTTACTGATGATGATCCCAGAACTGTGAAGGAAGCAGTGGATTCAGAGGATGGAAAACTCTGGAAAGAGGCCATGGTTGATGAAATGGCATCTTTGCACAAAAATGACGCTTGGGATCTGGTGGATTTGTCGGCTGGAAGGAATCCCATTGGCAGCAAATGGGTGTTGAAGAAGAAGACAAATGCAGACAGAAAGGTGGAGAAATACAAAGCTTAGTTGGTATTAAAAGGTTATTCCCAGGTGCCAGGAATTGATTTAGGTGATATTTTTTCTCTTGTTGCCAAGGTAGCTTCTATTAGATTACTTTTATCTGTTGCTGCTGCTTTTGATATTGAGGTAGAATAGATGGATGTGAAGACAACATTTCTTCATGGGGATCTGGAAGAGGAGATCTATATGAAGCAACTTGAAGGTTTTGCGGTGAAGGTTAAGAAAGAAATGGTATGCAAGTTAAACAAGTCTTTGTATGGGTTAAAACAGTCACCAAGGATGTGGTACCAGAAATTTGATACATTTATACGAGGACTTGGCTTCACCAGAAGCAAAGAAGATCACTGTGTTTATTTTAAATTAATTGGTGACCGTGTTATTTATCTGGTCTTGTATGTGGATGATATGTTGCTGGTTGGAAATGACAAAGAAATTATCTAGGATTCGAAGACCCAATTGTCCTCCAAATTCGACATGAAAGATCTTGGCGCTGCAAACTATATTTTGGGCATGGAAATTAAAAGAGATAAGGCATTTAGGAAGCTCTGGTTAAACCAGAGGAAGTATTGTTAAAGCTCTCCTCTTTTCAACATTTTATATAATTAGTGGTTCTCTTTCCACTTTATTAATGATGACGATTATGTGAATATTTTGGGATCGTATTGGGTACATGGTTTTGGTTTCCTCTATTTATATCCCTGACATGTGGCCTTTGATCCATACCTAGAATTTCCATGAAAGAAATTGGAATTGGCTAAATTCCTTGGTTTAATCCTCTTAATTTGGTCACATGAATCACTGATGATCATTGACAATTCCATTGGTAAATTTTCTTTCCTGGAGAATGAGACTATTAAAAGGAGATAAATGTATCACATGGCCTTTGGTGTAGGTGGAATTTGCTATTGGTCTTCATAGAAAGGTGGAGATTAATTGGGGTGGATTCTCTATTAGGGAGTGAATTAATGATTGGACAATTCCTTTTCTCCTCCTCATTTGTCATAATGATGGACATCTTATTGCCGAGTGCCCTTATAGATTTGGAAATTGGAAATATGGAATATTAGAGATTGTTTATGATGGGGTTGTCTATTGACATATGTACACTCTCCAATGAATTAGGATATTGGCCAACACTCTCTCTCTCTTTTAAGTTTAAAATGACACCATCTATGACATGTCTTGAGTAACATATTCATAATTATTTAATATCGAGTGTCATTTCTCTTAATAATTCTACATTTCTTCCTTTAAATATTATTTCTCTCGATATTCAACGACCACATTCTGATTGTATTGAACATTCTTCATTGTTATATGTACTTGAAATTTATATCTTTTCATAAAATTTAGAATCCACACACAGTCTATCTTTTGATGTGAATGCGACGACCTTCGTTATTGATGACTCATTCATTGTCAGTCTTGACCCTCCTCACATTAAATTTGGGACTTTTTCTAGAGACCATTCTCCTACTAATTCAGTGGGGAGTAATATTGAGTTTCTTAGCCTTCACCCTTAAATCCACCTAGAGACCTTGTTGATTCATTCATCCTCCTCTCCTATGATTTCTATTAGTCCCAATTCTCATTGTAATGTGACACTTATGAAGGAATGGTGTTCGAAACCCTTGAATTGTTCAAATGGGGCTGATACTGATCTTCACAACGATTTTACAACACTAGATCTTGTTCCACATATTTTAATAAATAATCTTTTGTTAGTTATTTGTCTCCTATTCATGCCCTTAGATATTATTTTCCTAATTATGATGGCTTACCATGATAATCATGTCTTAAAACACTAGGGGCTTGGGGAGTTCCTGGAAAATCCTCCTACTCCAACAATTGATTGTGGTTAATCAGCCCTCTATTATCCTTTTACAAGAGATGATGATGATTGGAGACAAAATTTGGCCCGTTGTCCTCTACATCTTTCCTGGGTGACAAGTATGTGAAGTGGATGCTTTGGGTTTATTTGGTGGTCTTATGGCTTTTTAGGATCCTAAGCTCGTGAATTTTATTGCACATAAATCCTTTGCAGGAATACTCCTATTTATTTTCATTAGGGGCTAAAAGGATAGATTTAATATTCTTAATACATATGCGCCATATTCTTCTAGAATATACTTCTTGGATAAATTAGAATCCTGCAACTTATTAAATATGGGATCCCTTATTTTGGTGGGGGATTTGAGCCTCGCCATTCAAGATAATGAGGCCTGCGCGGGATCATTGTATACTGGACCCATTGGCAGGGTTCTTCAGTGATAGTTTTGGTATGAACCACTTGGTGGATAATTTTTCAGCTCCCTTTATTCTGACCTAGAGAAATGGATGGGCTAGGTTCGTAAGCATCGCTGAGGTACTTGACTGTTTCTTGCTTCTTGAAAATTTGGTGAAGTTATTAGGGTCCATGAAATCTTGGGTTATTCCATCCCAAATTTCAGACCATTTTCATATCATAGTCGAGTGGCAGGTACATGAGGATTGCGGTGGTATCACATTCAAAATTAATCACCATTGCTTAAAATTTCTTGAATTTGATTCATTAGTGCGTACTTTTCGAGCATTAGGATTGAGCACCTTGATCACATATTATTAGGAATTATTTGGATTAAGTTGAGGGCTCTTACAAATTGTATCAGTAACTAGATTCAAAATAAAAATAGGAAGCATATTGATGAAATTTTGGCTATTGATAAAATACTTGGTACTTTGGCTTATCATTCACATGTAGATTATTTCTCGGTGGTGCATCAATTATGATTTTTGGATTTAAAAAAGAGGAAGAATTAAAATTTTCAACTATAGGATGAAGAGTGTAAACTAAAATTTCATGCTCTCTAGGTATTGAGAGGAGACAATAATACAAAATTGTTTGATAATTATGCAACGAAGCGTCGCAGGGAGAACTCTAGTTGGAAAATTCAAGATATTTATGGTAATTTCTTATCTACCCTTCCTGACATTGAGGATGAGGCATTGAATTAATTTTTCAATAAATATTGAGTTAGAGCAGAGGTGGATATTGTACAACTAATGGGGGTCATTGATTCATATCCGACTAGTTTTTATGCTAACATAAATACTATGTTATTTCATACCATTACAATGGAAGAATTGCAGGCTACGATGGAATCCTTTTCTCATGATAAAAGCCCTTGGCCTGATGGCTAGCCCATTGAATTATTTTTACACTTCAAAGATATTATGCGCACCAATATATTGGCGACTACATAATAATCTCGAAAGATTGGTTATATCCTTGGAGATATTAATTCCAATTTCATTATATTGATTCTTAAGGTTTCACATGCATCAACTTTTGTTGATTACATGCCTATCTCTCTTTGCAACATCTTATACAAATTTATTTCTAAAATCATTATTAATAGACTAAAACCTACACTGTCACATGGTATCTCCCAAGAAGAATTGGATTGTATGGGGACCTTGTAGATAGATGGAATATCTACGCCCTATACCTTGAACATGCGAGCATGTTTATCACTAAAAAGGAGGATAAATATGTATCGAATGACAATTTGGTGATGGGTCAAAATAAAGGGAAGAGAGGCATATTGTTACATTCCCCCTGCCCCCCTGTTCTTTATTCCTCCATAAAAATGTTTATGCAAATATGGAAGTGGAATATTCCAACAAAGCTACAAGTCTTGGCTTGCCTCATTTGGAAAAATATAATCTTGACATAAGACAATTTTTTCTTTAGAGGACACAGTGGGATTAGTTGTTATTTAAATTGTATGGGTAAGATGGAAGACCCAACTCATTTATTTCTTTGATGCTCCTTTGACAAATTATTTTGGAATGGTGTATTTAATATGTTGCATTTACAGGCAGATTGGAACTGCTCTTCTATGGTTAATTGTAATCAGGGTTGTATAATTGAATATAAAACATTCAAACCACTCATCTTTGAGAACAATTTTCCTACTATCTGGAAGAGGTGTGTTTGCATCATGGCATATTATAGGGAAGAAAATTTTTGTAGATGCGCACCTACTCTGAGACTCATTTGTCCTCCACTAACTTTCACACCCTTTTTGAAGGGTTATTTCGATGGTGCAACTAAGGATGGGATTTGCGATCATGGTTACATCATCATTTTGGCGACCAGTATGTACCATATATGCTGGAATGGGAGTAATGGGAAAGATATACGAGATGGCATTCTAGCACTTTGGCGAATTATTTTGTATGCATGCAAGTTTGGGTTGGTACAATTGGAAGTCTTCGGAGATTTACAAGAAGTTGTGGAGTGGGTTTCTAATATATATACTTTCTTCCTGTGACTCCTTTTCAAATGGTTGGGTAGAATTCAGAAAATCATGGAACACTTCACTAATATGAAAATTACATATACATGCAGGGAATTCAGTTTGATTTCCAATAGGTTATCTAAGGATGGTATTTTTCTACCTTTTGGTATGTTAGAGTACAAATTATATACAAATTCCATCTATCAACATAGTGGAAAATTTTCCATTCACTAAGCATTAGCCCTTGTTACTACAAATCATGGAATGTTGGGTTAACATATGTTTTTTCGTAAGAGGAATATGTGGAACAATGATTATAACTACCTTTTTAGGGTTTCTTTTTTATTAAGGTATAAGTATTGGGATACTTTCTTAAACTGCGGAGGTATTTTGATGTAATTTCTTTTTGCAATACAACATTCCAACTAAATTTGGATGGACATGTGACCTATGATATATGTAAACAACATGTTATATCTAATATAACACTAATTTATTTATTTATTTATTTATTTATTTTCGTGAAAAAAAGAATAAGGTTAAAGAAGGCAATGAGGTGAACACTTGAGACAGAGCTTTAGTTGTAGCTTGATCACGAGCTTTTGGCTCCAAAGGAAGAACATCAGGAAGTTTTGGAGTAGCCACAAGCAAAGGAGGAGAGAGTCGAGACATCCACCCAAGAAAAGACATCCAAAGAAGGAAGGAAGCGGAATAGGGAAGATGACATATTATTGTAGGATACTAAAGAGAATGTGGGAGAAAAAACATCACAATGTAGGCAAATAAGGTCACTGGATCGATACATTGGCTACATGGCTTTGATGAGTGATATTATAGAGACAGAGGCATCATCATTCGAGGAAGATGTAGAGTAACCAATATGGGTTGAGGCTATGTTAGAGGAATGTGATTCCATTGTCAGAAACAATGTTTGGGAAGTGGTCCATTGATGAAGAGACAAATCAACGATTGGTTTGAGATAGATTTACAAGGTAAAGCATGAAACATATGAAAGAATAGAGAAAAAAGAGGCCAGATTTATGGACAATGGGTTCTCTTAGGTGGAGGGAATTAACTAAGAGGAGAAATTTTCTTGAGTAGCAAGGTACTTGTCAATCAAGTAAATTCTAGCACTGTCAATGCAGATGGGGTGGAAGATCCACTAGATGAATGTGAAGACAACATTCCTGAATGGATTTATTGAGGAGGAGGTGTATATTGAGCATTTATAGGGATATGAGACCTTTGATAGAGAGTCACATGTGTGTAGAATCAAGCGAACGTTGTATGGACTCAAGCAAGCACCCAGTTCTTGGTATACTAGGATCAATAACTATCTCATCGGTTTGGGCTGCACCAAAACTGAAGCAGATGAAAACCATTATGACATTGTGGTAGAAGGTAAATTATTGATTATTATTTTATATGCTGATGAATTATTCCTTATTGGTGATGAGGATCTAAGCATATCTTGCAAGGAGGACCTTGTAAGAGAGTTTGAGATGAAGGACATAGGCCTCATGCACTACTTCCTTAGATTGAAAGTATGGAAAGGATTTGGAGAATTGTTTGTCTCTTAGGGAAAGTATTCCAACGTGATACTTCAGAGGTTCCACATGGAAAAGTGCACACACATGGAAACTCCTCTAGATGGAAATTGGAGGAAAGATGATGTTATTTTAGGTGAAGTAGTGGAGGTTACCATTTACAGGCAGCTTGTGGGTTGACTTATGTATTTGGTGAATAAACGATCGAACATGGGTTATGAGGTTAACCAGCTTAGTCAAGCAATAGTTAAGCCATCCAAACTATATTGGAAGGTATGAAAACATGTGTTGAGATATCTCAGAGGCACTACTAAGTTTGGTATTTCGTATAGACAGACAGAGGGAGTGAAGCTGCAAGGCTTCATAGATGCATATTAGGGAGGGAGTCCATTAAATAAGAAGAGAACTTCAAGAAGAATTTTGAGTGTTGGGTCCACAATAGTTTCTTGGTACAATAATAAGTAGAGATATGTCACGACATTGAGCTCAACAGAAGAAGAGTATATGGCTGCAAGTCAAGCAACATGTGAGTCTATCTGAATGAGAACGGTTCCTTTTGGGTTATTTTCCAGAGGATGGATGCTATAGCTAATTAGTGTGAGAATCCGACTTGTATCAAAATCTCTAAGAATCTAGTATTTCATGATTGATCCAAGCATATAGATATCTGGTATCACCATCTAAGATATTGTGTGCAAAGGTGAATTTTGTTGTTGTAGTACATTCTGATAGAGGAACAAGATGCAAATATTTTGACAAAGGCCTTGTCTAGAGGAAAATTTGAGTTCCATAGAATATGGATTGGGACATGTGATAATCTATTTATTTATCACGGGGAGTGTTGATAATGAAACAAGAAAATCTAGTTTTGACATTGCCTTGGTCAAACTAGATTAAAATTCGAATTTCTATTTCAAGAGAATAGTTGGAGGTAGTTAAGTAAGGTGACATGGATCTTGTCATTTATTTAATTTGAGTTATTGTGAGTTTAGCTAGTTCTTACTATCACAAGAACTAGTGGAGCTCAAGTTGTGGGTGTAACTTTTTCAACACTAAGTGATCATCAATCAACCCAAAATATTTTTTTCACATAGAAAATTCAACTCAAAATATTTTTTTCATACAGAATATTCGAGTTACCTAGTTGAGATTAGATTTCAAGAGTAACATACTATTAGTTGTAAACTAAGCCAAATCGTACAACTAATACATACAATCATGCAGTTGCATGACATCACTGTTTTTTTTTTATTTCTCTTCTATGTTGTAGTTTGTGTGATACGGTGTGATTTCTCTTCGTATGTATGTGACCGTTGCTTATGCCTAACAAGAAAGAGGGTGGACGGTGTGTGATATGGTGTGATTTCTCCTCGTATGTATGTTACCGTTGGTTATTCCTAACAACAAAGAAGGTGGACCATGCGAGACATTTCATGGACGAAGCCATTCATCATGAACTCCTTGGGCATCTCGCATGGCTCATCGAGAGGAAATTCATTTATGGTTTTCAATAATAAACAATTTTAATTAAAATATTATATTAGATAATGTGTATCTTCTTTAAAGTTAAAATATTATATTAGAAGGTGTACGAAAATATTATATTAGATGATGTGTATGTTAATGTTTAGATCAATTTTTGGGTAATATTTTTGTAATTACTTTTATTAAGTTTTTAGTTTTTAATTTTTTAATTTTATTTATTTTAATTGTCAGTGTTTGAATTGTGTTTTTTATTGTGGAAATTGATCTAATATCATCAAAAACCCTTTGGGCACCCAAAGTTTCAAAGCTTTCCAGTTGTAACTCACTGTTCCGAAATTTAGTTCATATTTTGCCAAAAATGTGCCAGATTTTTATTGTTTTCCACCAAAATGTAACCTCCTTAGAGTCCCTAAAAATATACTAGTTTAAATCCAACATAAATTTGAATATATCAAGGGCCAAGAGAGATAAGGCTAGACTTAATATGGATATCATAATTATTATTAATAGTTTAAAATATTTATAAGAATAATTCCCGCGTAAATCACATATAGAAAGACCTTTGTCGACGTTTTTCGAACCGCGTAAATCACATATAGAAAGACCTTTGTCGACGCTTTTCGAACCAACTAGTGCATTCTTGCCTATATGTGCACCAAAGCAGAGAGCATTATCAAAAAATACGTTA
>JABXJQ010000128.1_pt1 | contig 11694 bp, 18 predicted proteins | sample 7436221 | NCBI WGS metagenome assembly JABXJQ01 (sample SAMN14395755, study PRJNA613071) | wetland metagenome | isolation source: water sample H0 from high-altitude wetland | place: Chile: Salar de Huasco, high-altitude wetland | collected 2015-11-10
CGGCATTGATAATGCTTCCAGTATCAGAAACTTCCATGCCGTAGGCTTGCTCTTTGAGTTGTAAGAAAGCAACCGCCTCAGACAAACCAAGAATATCTTCTTTGGTAAGTTTAAATTCTGCCCCCATGCTGGCTACTGAAGAAACAATTCCAGTAACCTCTAATTTCCCAAGATACTTGAATTTACTTTCAATGTCTGCAATAAAAGTATCAAGTTCTTCCCTTGTAATGTCCATTCCCTTTTTGGATAATACCGCTTCTGCAAAATTAAGTTCAGCCATCTTTCCACGAAATTTTTTGGCTTCTGAATAGGCAGTAGAGAAGAACGTGACAATTGTGGTAATAACCTGAAATATGCCAATGGCAGTCAGAGTCCCAAAAGCAGTTCTGGCAAAATTAGCAAAAGAAAGCAGACCCTTACCAGCTTTAATAGCCTTATCGGGAGTTATCCCTAATTCTTTATTAATTTGAGCGATATTTTTGTCAAGCCCTGCCGGGGCAAACAACATGCCTTGGGTATTGGCAACATTAGCGGCAACCCGATTAGCCCCAACTCTGGCTTTTTCTGCCGCTACTTTCCCTAGAAAAGAGGAATCTCCCACCCCCTGATTAAAAAACCCAGATACTTTTGCTTTTTGCTGAGAAAGGGTTGCTTTTTGAAGCGCCTTACCAATGGAAATCCCAACCTTATCCCATGCGGCAGATAATTGTACTGCATCGGTAATAAGAGATTTTGTGACAGAGTCCATGCCCTCTAGGGATTTCAGTACCTTGGCTAAACTGGCAACAGATTCACCAGATTCAGTAGAAATCTTTCTAAGTCCCCTAGCAATCTGGGCAATAGTGATGTCTGCATTTTGTGAATCCACAACAAGAGATATTCTTAGTTCTTCCAGTTGGGCAGGAGTAAGGGCCATTATTTATTAAATCCTAGGTGGTTATATGCCTCAAGCATTTCAAAAAGATTATTTTTAATCATCCCATTTATACAGTCCGTTGTTATTGTTTCTGGGTCATTTTTAATATCTACCCCCAGTATGTCTATAACCCCCTGAATTTCATCATCAGAAAGAGCAGAAAAAAATCTCCCAACAAATTGTTCCCCAGTTATTTCTTTAAGTGACACAGTGTTAAAATGCCTAAGTATGAGTTGTGCCAGTTTCATTGCTTCTGGAAAGTTTAGAATTTTATCTTTCATTTACTCACCACATTCCCCACAGGTATCATACTCTTACGCATTTTTACCACAGGAAGTTGTTTGGGAAGGCTTGGTAGCATCCACCTTGGGCGGTCAAGTGGTTTGAATTCCTGTTTTTTGGTGGACTTATTATACGGATACGCTATCTCTGAAAGTCCCCACCACCACTCCCTGTCCAATTGGTCAGTCAAAAGCACCTCTTGGTATAACCCAAGGGCGGTATCAATGTCAAGCAGTTCAACGGTCTTTTCTTCCCACCCATAACTTGAAGCAAAGAAATTCAGCCAAAAATACCAAGACCTCCCTTTGTATTCCCAAGGGAACTTTTTGGTTTCTTTTTTGTTCTCAACCAAAATCGGAAAATTCAATGTGGGCTGATGAAGAATAATGACTTCCTTATAGGCAATAATTACCTCATACCAAGGAACTTTTTCCCATTCTGGTTTGAGGAGGTCAGAGATTGATAACTCAATAAAGCAAACTAGAAGTTGGAAATATTTATCAAAGTCCCCCTTTTCCACTTCATCCATCTCTTGTTTTAGGTTTTCTAGCTCTGCCCAACCTTTCAGTGTCAGTCTTTGGAGAGTTATCTTTTTCCCCAAAATCTTGATTTCCTTCGTTTTTGGCATAGATGAATTTTACACTACTTAGATAGTAATTACTAGAATGAAAACTCCCCGCCATTTCTGACGGGGAGCCATCTGAGTACATCAGGATTTAGGGAACTATTGAACCCAAATCGGCTCTTACGAACACCCCGAAAAGCTGACCATCAGGCTTCGTGGTGTCTGCAAAGGCTCTGAGCTTCAACCCCGTTGCATTCCACGCCTCGCCACCCGTCATGTTGATTGTCCACGCATCCACAAACTGTGCCCGATGGAGATGGAACAAAACATAATCTCCAGTATCGGGGTCATACACCTTGGGAGCGTATGCCATATAGTAGCGGTTGTTGTTGATTTTACCAATGCCCACCTTCTCCACACCAGTTCCAACAGTAGGAACCGAAAGGTTCAGGAGATGGCGAAGGGCGGTCAGGGGGAACAATGAAAGAATGGTCACATTGAATTCAATGTAATCCCTGCGCTGAATAACGCCCTTGTCACCAACGGCATCACAGCGGATTGCATTCATCGTCACCCCCTCAGTCAAACTAACATCCTGCACACAACCAATCTCGAAAACGGGATAGGTGGTTGTCCCGCTCATGCCCCAGTAATATCCATCACTATCGGGGTTATTGAGGGGGTTTGCCTCAGTTTGCTGAATATAAAGGTTAGGAGCACCTTCAACGTAAATCTCATCCTGAGTATCTACGTTTCCTACCGGAGTTCCTGTAATTAAGGACATATTATTACTCCAATACTAAACTAACTGGAAGATTACCTTGCCAGATTGACCCCCACAACAAGCTCTTCCTCTTTTTTTATTTAGTATCTCATCTTTATCTCGTATGTCTACTGGGACGGCTGTCCCCGCCCTAGTAAATTCGTATCGTTTTCCTGTTACTGTCCCTGTCAGGATAACTTTTGCATCCAGTAAACAACAAATCAGGACTTCCTGATTGTAGTCTTTCCACCCAAAATTTTCAACTTCCACTTTTAGGGAAGTTGGGTAAGTCTTGTCCTGTATCTTAGTTGGCTTCTCCACAGTCTCTCCGATTCGCGTATTGCGGGTATATTTTCCACCAATCTTAATCTATTATATTTTGCATATGTCCCTGTCCAGCCACGACCAGTAAGATAGCTTTCCAGTAGCCCCTTTATCTGGCTACATTGCTTGCTGGTTCGTTCCTCACTGAAACTATAAACGGAAAACTCCACAAAGTAAAGTCCACATTGTTCCTGCTCATCATATTCATATCCACTATCCTCAATGTCCAGTCTTACCGCAGGGTACTGAAAATCGTCCCCTTGCCATTGAAGTTCTTTTATTCCCTTTGTCCCTTCTGGAAGCAGAGCAACAACGGTGGAAATGGATTTTAGTTTGGTAATAATGTCAGCTTGCAAGAATTCGTCTGAGGTCATTTTCTATTAATCTCCGATATGGTTACATTTATAATATCCACCATATTTTTCCTAATCGCAAGTCTTAGGTCATCTGATGCCTTTGGTAGTGTGGCATCTATGGCTTTTTGTATGTCTCCCCGCTTAGCAACTCCGGGATGTTCTACATAAAAGAAAGACAGTCTGCCCCCGGACGCAGTACCAGCTAATTTTCTACCCCTACGAAATGGGGGAGATGCTTTAGGCCAAGCAAATGCCAACCTATATCCATTTTTTGGGCTAATGATATATTTTCTTCGGTTTGTGGGAGAATGAATACCAGACCCATATTCATATGCTCTTGCCATCCCAGAAAGAGGATTGCCGCTTTTATCTACCATCCCCTCACCAATGGTTATAAACCCAGAAACCTTTCCGTTGCGGTCTGTGGCGGGGTGGTTTACCACCGATTTTCCTAGTTGTCCACTCCATGAGGCATACCTAGCCCGAATGGACTTGGCTAGGGTATTTGTGAACTGAATTACATCTGTAATCATTACAACTTTTTTTGTTTTAGCCATCTTATAGTATAATTAGGGTATGAAACCTTTAGCTAGAAATGATTTGGTTGAATTGACTTGGTTTGACGAAATGGACAGTGATGAATGTATATCTGTTGCGCTTTTTGAGGAAGGCGAACAATTCTACCTTGAGGTGGGAGATGAGTTACTTTCTTTCTCTGCATGGAAAAAATTACTGCCCATCTTGGGGCAAATCCTAGATAACCCAACCCATTTCTCTGAACAATTTCCAGCCTCATAATTTTACTGATAAGAATTTTTGTGTGCTTTCTGGGAGCGTTCCAATTTACAAACCCACACATTTCTTTTTTGGGCGGGATGATTGGAACTTCCAGTCTTTGACAGGACACGAAATCTCTGCCCATAATATTCGTGGTTGGGAGGAGAGACCACATCCAACTCGTCCTGCTCACGAAAGGTAAGATTGTGCCCCCAAAACATTGCCGAAAAGATTTTCTTGGTTTCTATGCCCTGTTGATAAAAGGAACTGTCTGCCTCAAGCTCATCAATCCGCCCCATGATATTACTATGCAGAGTTGTTCCAGAGGGAATAGAACCACCTACATCATCATCATTTCCATAGGTCAGCCGTATAAAGTCAACGTTAAGGTTGAATCCCGCTGGCATTAATGCAATCCTATGGTTGGTTTACTTCGATACTTTCTAATCAGCCTAGCAATACGCATGGCAACTGGAGAATTACCAAATACTGTGTTAAACATCTTCATGCGCTTTTCGGAGTATTTTTGATTGGTAAAATCAGTAATCCCAATATCTGCGGTTCCTTCATTAGAAAGAGAAACGTCAATTTCATTCAGGTTGATTTGTGCCGCCAAGGTGAGTGCTTGGAGCATGGCGGGCTGGTTGGAGGTTCCAGTTTGTAGTCCACTATCATACACTACCTGAATATTATATGGCAAGCCAAATATGGAATTACACCCCCCACAGGAAGTAAGATAGGCAACATCAATCAGCCCATACTCCCCATTTCCCCTAACAGCATGACACCCCGTAACCGTATCCACCGTACAACTATCTGCCCAATCAATCGAGTGGATTGAGACCTGTTTTACCTGATTAATGTGCCCATAATCCAAACGGAGTAGGGTTCCACCCTTCCAAAAGTATGTTCCCGTAATCACGGTGGGAATCAGAAATGCCTGAAGATAATCAGTCATTTGCTCTTCAGCTAAAAGATAGGCAACATTTCTTTGGGCAGGAGTGCTTGTCCCTGTTAGTCCCCCATACAAAAGAAAATTGTTATCCGTCAAAACTACTACGCTGTTATATGGATATATTACCATTACCAAGTTTCCCAGTCTGACCATGCCATGTGACTTAGCCAGCGACTCCGAAAGATAAGTTGATTTTGCTGTACGGGGGGAGGAGGCTCATTGGATAATGCCTTGAAAGTTTGTCCCACCCCATGTGTGGCAATTGCCCCCGTATCAATATAAATTCTACCACCCAGAGAACGGATTGTAAACGATAGATCTGCGTCCTCATAGTACCCTCTCCCATACGCAGGATTGAAATACCCCGCTTTTTGGAGGTAGGAACGTCTTACCATAAATGCCGCCCCAGTTACGGACATAACCTCTTTGGAAATGCAACATTTTGGGTTATTTGCCGACCAACCAATCAGGGGGTGAACCACCTCTCCTCGGATATTTGCCGCCAATCCCACATGCTGTACTTTTCCAGCGGGTCGGTTGGTATCCACACTATCTTCTGGAAAAAGTAGTTTTAGTCCGCATTGGGCAATTGTCTGGTCTTTCATAGTTTCAAGCAGGCTGTCAATTGCCCCATCATGTAAAAACACATCGTCTGTAATCAAAAGAACCAGAGGAGCGTTTCCGGATTTCATGGCAGAGTTAGCCCCACCCCCGTAACCCATATTCACATTACTTCTGCGAATTATAGAACCCTCTGGGAGAGCTTTATAGATTGCCTCATACTCTGGAGAAGGAAAGCCATTATTGCATACATGAATTTTGTATTCAGGTTTCATCTGTGATTTGATTGCCTCAACACACTTGGCAAACAAATCAACCCTACCTGCGGTAAGTATGGCAATATCCAATTTAGTCTGCATCTTTTAGTCCTCTATATGTAAAGTTTATTTCCACTGGCATAGAAGTTGGGTTATTGGGGACTATATCAGCTACAACTTCAATCATCTCTTTGTAACTGGAAAATAATGCACACAAACCAAGAACTTCATCATGTTCTCCCAGTAATTCACAACTCCCATGACCATCAGGATAAACCAGAAATAGATAATTACTCTTTGACATTTAATTTCTCCATTGCGTCCATTACTTGCTGAACTGGTTTATCCCATGTCCGTGATTCCATATAAATTCTGGCATGGTCTGGGGCAGTCAAGGCTCCGTCAAACTTTGCTTTTGACACTGTGTCAAGAAAATTTACCCCACTTTTAGCCCTCGGAAAGGCACGCATTTCGTTTCCCCAAGGGTCAAGCATGTCCTCGTCGGGAGTTGGATATGCCGTTTCCATGAGAAAGCCCCTACCATCAGAAAGTAACTCAGTAAGTGCCCCACAGTTGGTGGAGACCACCGGAACCCCAATGCTCATTGCCTCCATCACGGGCATACACAATCCCTCCGCCTTAGAAGTAAGAAGAAAGGCATCCGAGATTGCGTATAAAGAGTAAAGCTCTTTGAAACTAATACCCCTTTCAAAAATCATTACCTCAGAAGCAATACCGTAAGTTATGCCCAAGTCTCGTAATTTCCAGCCAACGTCTGAGTGTTCCCGCGTAACCAGAATATACTTTATTTTAATTCCTTTTTCTTTCTTGGTCTTGGAAACAATCTCATAAGCCTTGGAAAGATTTTTGCGTTCCTGATTATCTGCCACAGTAAGAACTACAAGAGTATCGGGAGAAATATTCAGCATTTCCCTACCTTTAGTATATTCCTCTGTGGTTCTCATTCTCCATGCTTTGGTGTCCATACCCACCACCAAATGCTCCGCCTCAAGCCCCACTTTTTTGGCTTCATCGGTTCCAAGTTGAGAAATAAAAAATACTTTATCAATTTGTTGCAAAAGCATTGCCCACGAAAAAGTAAGGGGTGGATTTTCTAGGGGAGTAATGGCAATCATGGGCAATCCCAATTTTTTACAGAGGATGGCAAATTTCTCAAGATATGGAATATCCAATGCCACAATAACCACCTCTGGTTTCCATTGGAACTTTAGGTTATTTAGCATTGCGTGGGCATCTGGAAATGACTGACAGGGAATGATGGAAAACGGGTATGGATGCTCCTCCCCAGAATATCCCAACCCGACAGCTTTTATAACACAGCCCCTTTCTGCCAGTCCATTGCAAAGGGGCACAGAAATGTTTAGGTATCCAGAGCCTCGTAAATTGAAATCACTTATAAAAACAACGTTAGTCATATAGAACCTCATCCCATTTTTTCATAATTCTTTCCAGTGAAAATCTCGAAATTGCACTTCTTTGTACCTCAGTTTGAAATTCATTGAGTTTTGGAAAGTTCAACATTTCAATAACTTTCTCAGAAAAATTTGGAACCCAATGAGGGTTTCTTGCATCTCCTGGAACTTGCATTCCCATATTAGTAGTAATTAGTGCCCCCTGAGATGTTGTAATTGGGAATGCCCCTGCTACCTGACATTCGGCAACTGAATAGCAAAAAAGCTCATCATAGGTGCATGGGTAGGCTTGAATTTCAGCCAGCATTTGCTCCCGTACCATTTCTCTGCGTGGAATTGCCCCAAGGAATTTTACCCCATCCAACCCAAAAAATCTGCGAATGTGTGCCTCATTCCTTGGCTCTATGGCTCCCCATAATCGGTAATCAGAGGTAATTGACAGGGAAACGTCTGGAACTTCTTGCTTTATTTTTGGATAGGCTTGGGCTAGAACTTCCAAACCCCTATCAGGAACGGAACAAAAAATCATTCGGTGTTTTACTTTTTCAATTACTTCTGAATAATCTTGTAGTCTAACGGGGAGGTCAATTGTGATTGTATTTTCAATCCCATAAGTGGTCTTAAAGTGGTCTGCATGAAATGGGGAGATGGTTATTATTGTGTCTACTTTTTTGGAAAACTCAGCAAAGTCTCCCACCGTATATTGGTCGGTACTCCACCAAATTTTCTTGCCCGCCGCCCTTTCAATTCTATGATTGGGGGAACGGAAAATAATAAGAATATCCCTTTCTTCTTGTGGAATAAATGTATCTATTGGGAACTGTCCAAAGGGGGACAACCCCCCGTGTGTTGGACTATTATACAGTCGTACCCCATGCCCCGCGTTATGCCAGCCCTCACACATTGTAAGCAAAGCCAATTCTGCCCCACCAACCCCAATCCTGCCATTCTCCCCATATACATCGGCTAGTGTCACTCCGAGAGGACTTCCATCATTGCAAAGAACATCAATTTTCATGCTACACGCTTCCATAAAACATAACCCAATTCTCTACACTTTTCTGGCTCAAGTTCTACCATGTATGGAAATTGTGTTGCGAATTCTTCCAGAAATAGTGGGGTAGTTTCACCGGAATAGTCATGGGCACGAAGAAAATCACCCACTTTTAGGGTTGGGGCATACAAGGACATTTCCCGTTGTTTATCTCCTCCATCACAATAAATCATGGAGGTTCCAGCCCCATGAACTAATTCCCCCACCCGTGAAACTACGCGGGGGCTAAAATTGTCCCCCTGAATAATTTTTGGGTGTCCAGACAATCTAGCAGTAACCTGTTCATAATCTAGTTGAGTTCCAAAATAATCAAATCCAGGAACCCGCTCTATCCGAAGAAGCATAAGTTCTGACATTCCCCCAAGAAATACTCCCAACTCAACCAGCAACTTAATATCAAATCGAACTAGGTCATCAAAAATGGAACCCAATTGTACCCAGTTTTGTGCAATCCCAATTCCCAATGGGCAGGTGGCAATACTTCTTATTGTTGTTTTATATTGCTCTATTTCCATCTCATCTCCTAAACCTGGTCTCTGGGGGCAGGCTCTAATAACCTAGCTTGTGCCTCATTATGATAGTTCCATCCAGGCTGTAATTTTGAGTTACTAATTACCGTGTCTATCGGGTGTTCTTGGTGATAGGCACAATATCCCTCAAGGGTTCCAACTCCCCTCCCCAAGCATACATCTCGAAGCATCATGTCCTGGTCACTTACCAGATGTGAAAACTCAGTATGAAATAACCCCATGTAATCCCACATATCTCTGGGTTGACCAGTAATATATGTAGTCAGTCCCGCCAAGAGTCTATTTCTGTTTCTGTCTGCGTGTATCATATCATCCCAAAACCCAAGGAAGGTTTTGATTATGTCCGGGTCGTTTTTCCAATCTATTGTGTTTAATAATGTGTCCGTCATATAGGAGGAAAGAAAATAAGTCAGTACACTAATTCTGGACGATTGATACTGTGTCAAAAACCTATCAATCATGTCTGGGTAGGATATAAGAATATCAGAACTACAAGTTATAACAAATTTACCCTGAGACCTCTTTATTCCATAATTCCAAGAGGTGGCAGGTGTCCAGGTTTTTTCCGGGTCATATATTTCGGTGGTATTACTTTCAACTGGGTAATATAAAATTGGGAGTCTATCTTTGAATTCTTCATACAAATTTCTTAGGTTTACCCCATTTCTAATTGTATCTATAAGAAGAAACTCATAGTTTGGATAAGATAGTTTGGTATAGGCCTCAAGAGACCTCCTAGTGGCGTCCGGTCTCCCCATAGCGGCCATAACAATTGAAACATCAGGCATAATACATCCACTCTTCTCTGGGGGACAGTTCACCAAAGACTTCGGGCAAAGAGGGTAATTTACTCATGCGCCCAGAGCTATTATAAAAATCCATTTTTGCCTGTCCAATTTCAGGGGTTGGTGAAAAGTCATGTAATACGGCAATTGGGGGATAAAGGGTATAGCCAACCTCTGGGACATTTTTGGTGATGATACCCCAAGGGTCAGTCTCATCTACTCGAATACCCGTTTCCGGTCTCCATGCCCAGTTGATGTTGGTTTGATTTTTAGAGAACCATTTATCTTCCCCATACAAATATATGCGCCGTAATTTTACACAAGTATGCCCAAGTTCTTCCGCCTCGGCAAACAATCTCTTTCCAACTTCTTGAAGTTTTTTAGTTGGAAAACAATCACAATCCTCAAGGGTCATCCAGTCACACCCTTCCCCAATCGCCCAATCAATAAGAAAATTTATATGCTTTCCTTCCGGGTTTCGTTTAGTATTATTATCTCCATATACCCACTCATCAAATAGCCTGACTTCCACATTTGAAAAAGTTTTAGCAATTGATACTGTGTTGTCTATGGAACCACCGTCAGCTACCAATATTTTATCCGCCCAAGAATAAGACATACAAAATCTGGCAATATTGCGTTCTTCATTTAAGGTTCGTACAAGAGCTACCACTTTCATTTCTTTTTACCCATCATTGCCCATCGTCCTATCTTATCTAAGGTTATTGATTTTAGACTGGAACAAACTATCCCATATTCCTCTGAAACTTTAAGGGCATTTTCATAATGAGGGGGGTGTTGCATATCATCCCACACAATTATTCCCCCAACCCGTAGAGCTATTGCAGAAATAGGCATGAGTGTGTTTCGGAGTTCAGCACTTGCTATGTCATGGAAAACAAACTCACAAGTCCCATCCTGTACATTTAGTTTTTCTATTTGTAGGACATTAGGAAGTAAAATACCCATATTATACATAAACTCTTTGGTTATACTTGCCCAATAATCATTGGTGTCTACTGAAATGACCGACACCGGGTAATTCGCCTCTTGAGCATAAAGATTGAAAACACAAGAAGAAAATCCAGAACCCATATCCAAAATTTTGGTGGGTTTATTTATCATGCACATATTGTACATATACTCTGCGGTCTCGTAAGAAACAGGATGACCATACCCCCCAACATGCCTTAGATACTCCTCATAGGTTTCTCTCATTTTAGTGTGCCATATAAATCATACGCACTACCATAATAGTGTTTTGAGTATACCTTATCTGTTCCCGTGTAGTTTGTCCCATTCCCATGAGCAGTCCCTATAAAATACCAACTTGGATAAATTTTCATTGGGAATTCTTTTTGCCATTTCTTTTGTACATTTGTAAACATAACCGGGCCGGTTTTTACCCAGGCAGGCTGGTCAATTGTCGTCATTTTGCCTATTTCTGAGCAAATCTTTCCAAACAATTGGTCTCCTTGTTGGCATCCCATAAACGCAGGGTTGATTAAGTCTGGGGCAAGAAAACCCTCTGAAAGAGCCAACTCATTATCATAACAAGTAAATCTGTCATTTTCAAAGAAAAAATCATCCAACTCATTTACACATTCAGAGTCCGCGTCTATAAAAATCCCCCCGTATCTATAAAGAATCTCGAACCTCATAATATCGCATTTTCCTGAAAACTCTGGTGTATTATCTCGTTGCCAAGTGTTTTGGAATGGAAACCATTTTAGATTTTGGTCTGTCCATAAAAGATATACACAGGAAGGATTTTTATCCCTCCAAGTGTTCATTAATTTCTCTGGTCGTGGTTTTTCCCCAATCCACATTTGATGAAGAAATTTAGGTATCATTTTTTTATTCCCACAAATTCTACAAATGTCTTTATACTATATTCAACCATTTGGTCAGTGATTCCTGGGTGTACACCAATCCAAAAGGTGTTTGTCATAACTATATCTGCTTTGGGGAGAGAATTTGACACTGTATCAGCAATTCTACCGACCCCAATAAAGGCAGGTTGCTTTGTGAGGTTCCCACCAAACAAATTTCGGCTTCCTATACCGTTTTCTTCCAAATATTTTACCAACTCATTTCTGGTAAATTTGGCATCTTTTTTGATGGTCAGAACAAACC
>JABXJQ010000129.1_pt1 | contig 11670 bp, 15 predicted proteins | sample 7436221 | NCBI WGS metagenome assembly JABXJQ01 (sample SAMN14395755, study PRJNA613071) | wetland metagenome | isolation source: water sample H0 from high-altitude wetland | place: Chile: Salar de Huasco, high-altitude wetland | collected 2015-11-10
GAGATGACTGAAGAAAAGATCTAACTCATCAGGACCATGAGACCAAACAACACCTGTGTCATCAACGAATCTTTTCCACAGCTTCGGTAAGAGACGAGAGGAGGCCAAAGCTTTGGACTCAAAATCCTCCAAAAAGATTCGCAAACACAGGGGACAAGGGGGAGCCTATGGAAACTCCGCAAGTTTGCTCATAGAACTCTCCTTTGAAGCTGAAAAAGGTGGAAGTAAGGCACAACTCAACCAACCGAGTAGTATCAGGGTCAGTAAGCTTGTTAATGACCTCCATGGCCTCATTGATGAGAATACAAGTGTATAGGGAGATCACGTCGAAACTTACCAGAATATCCTCCGGTTCAAGCTTAATCCTCTTAAGATCACCAATAAATGAAGCAGAGTCTTTGACGAAAGACTCTGTGTGACCAACCAAGGGTCTCAGCTTCACTGCGAGGAATTTGGCAAGGAGGTAAGTTGGACCACCTATGGCCTGTTGTCCCTATTTATTGCATCCCTCAGATTGGATCTTCAACTTGTCCTGACGATGAACCACACTGGTTGGTTCGAAACGCGTCGACAAATGATTTTTTATGTGATTTTGCCGAAATTATTCTCTAAACAAGATTATGGATCACAGAAGTCTAAATTCCTTAATAATTTCCCTGCACGGAGAAGCCGTTGCAAAGAATGTTCATCGTTTCGAGCGGGCACGCATGTAGGTTACAAAGTTGAAGTCCGATATGGCATTTCTTATGCGATGCAGGGATTCCTCAGTTATTCCTGGCTTTGCCCGAATTAAGCATATCCTCAATACCCCCAGGAATCTTGGCGTTTTTCTGAAGGCGAGCTTAGGGTTGGTTAGGTCTGAAATTTGCAGAGTAAGGAAGAATCTAGATCGTCTTTCTCGGCTTCTTCTGGTTGCTCATCTGGAGCTTTCGAGTCTCTTCCCCGCGCCTCTCTGGACAAGGATTGATGCGTGCTCTGCTTTAAAGTCCCAGCATTTGGAAGAGTTACTGAAGCTCAAGCAGTCAGCCAAGTTTCTTAAGCTTGCCAGGCGCTCGGCTCCGGACTCTGGTTTATTGTCTGAGCCTCATTCGAGCAGTTGGGTCTCATCAAACTAGGTTTCTTTCCTAAATTCTTGGGTTTTAAACGCCACTTCATTGATTGGTCTTGATCTGCCCTCCTCCTGCTCTGAAAATTCGAGGTTATCAGCCGGATCTCCCAGTGCTGAGGGCAGCAATGAAACTAGTCCGTGCGAAAATCTGGTCCTCTCTCCACCCTCGTCCAGCGCTGGTTCAGGTTCTCAACCGCGTAGTGCGTCGTGTGTATCGAGCGCCTCTCAATCATTTGAGATGACTGGGGATTTCTTAGCCCCGGATCTGATTGGCGGATCTCCGATTAGAGCGGACCGGGACGTATCTTAGTTGGCAGAGCGCGGTGGCGGGCTGGCAGTCATTGGTGCAGAGCTCCCTACGGTTATTGACAGTGAATGGTCAAGTGAGCGTATCTCCATTTCTAAGTCGGTTGGTCTGTGCTTTAATGAGCGTGCTAGGTGTATCGGCGGTTTTAATAACAATAGTGGCGGGATTTATTCCAGTTCTGTAGATTATAATAAGAGCGATGCGAATAGTTATAGTGAGATGGTCCTTGTAGACTATATGCCCGATGCTAATGTTGATAATATGGGTAATAAAGTTTACGGTGATGAGATTAATATTAAATATTATGATAATAATATTAATGATAGATATTATAAAGCTAATATTGATAATATGGGTAATAAAGGTTATGATGATGAGATTAATAATAGATATTATGACAATAAGATTAATGATAGATATTATAATAGTGAAAGTAACTATGATAGTAGGGTAACTAGAAATTGTGATATTATTCTAAATAGAAATGAGGATGATAATTTTATTAAGAGTCAAGGGATTAGTAATAGATTTAATTATAAGGGAGATGTTAGGAATAGTAACATTAATAAAATTGGTAATAATAAGTGTAGCCTTGGAGGTGTTTCGAGTCTTCACTCTCCGGGAAATAAAGTGATCAATCTGTCAAGCTTTTACTTTCCCCCTTCTGCTTTCAGTCTCTTAGGAAGGGGTCTTAATTTTGCCTTGGCACCCAGAAAAATTCCTATTGAAGACATCATTTGCAACGTGGAATTTGGCATAAGGAACCTTCCTGATAAGACTAAAGACACGATTAGGCAAGATTGTGTCGTGGCCCTGAGGAGAGAAAACCCTCCCCGAAGTAATATCAGCAGGGCTGAGTTTGAGGCTCTGAAGGCCTTAAACCAGAATCGTGATATCGTGGTCTTGAAAGCTGATAAAGGAGGAGCTGTCGTCATTCTGGACAGGAAGGATTACAGAAATAAGATGCTTATAGTGGAAGCTATAAAAAACTTTCTAAAAATCCTCTGAAAAGGGTTTCTAGAGTGGTCACTCTTGCGATCAAGTCATGTAATTCCACGAATCCTTTGTCCCAAAAGCTCATAGAGAGAAACCCCATTACACCTAGGATCTATGGCCTTCCAAAGGTCCACAAGGAAGGGGTCCCCTTGAGGCCCATTGTCAATACCATAGGTGGTCCGACTTACCTCCTTGCCAAATTCCACGCAGTGAAGCTGAGACCCTTGGTTGGTCACACAGAGTCTTTCATCAAAGACTCTGCTTCATTTATTGGTGATCTTAAGAGGATTAAGCTTGAACCAGAGGATATTCTGGTAAGTTTCGACGTGATCTCCCTATACACTTGTATTCCCATCAATGAGGCCATGGAGGTCATTAACAAGCTTACTGACCCTGATACTGCTCGGTTGGTTGAGTTGTGCCTTACTTCCACCTTTTTCAGCTTCGAAGGAGAGTTCTATGAGCAAACTTGCGGAGTTGCCATGGGCTCCCCTTTGTCCCCTGTTGTTGCGAATCTCTTTATGGAGGATTTTGAGTCCAAAGCTTTGGCCTCCTCTCATCTCTTACTGAAGTTGTGGAAAAGATTCGTTGATGACAAAGGTGTTGTTTGGTCTCATGGTCCTGATGAGTTAGATCTTTTCTTCAGTCATCTCAATAACCAGTCTGCCGCCATTAAATTCACGATGGAAAAGGAAGTCGATGGATGTCTTCCATTCCTGGATGTTCTCATCTCGAAGAATGAGGATGGTTCCTTCTCTCACCAGGTTTTTCGAAAGAAAACACATACTGATCAATATCTGCATGCTTCCTCCCATCATTTCCCCACTCAGAAGTTAGGGGTTCTTAGCACGCTTACTACCCGTATTGTAAGAATATCTTATGAGAAGAGCTTGGAAAAGGAGAAGGCTCATCTCCTAGATGTCTTTGTGAAAAATGGTTATAGTAGACACCTAGGACAGAAAGCTTTCCTCAAGGCCCATAAAGAGCCTTCAATCCATAAAGATCCTAAAGATCGTGTCATAGGGGTTCACCTGCCTTACATCCAAGGAACTATTGACAAGATTGCCAGGATTCTAAAGAAGCATAATGTTCCCGCAACCTTTAGACCTCTTAATACCATCCGTGGCTCCCTTAGGTCTGTGAAAGATCCAATCGATCCTAAGGACATGAAGGGCGTCTATGTCATTCCCTGTTCCTGTGGGACACCATATATTGGTGAGACAGGTCGCTCTATCAATCAAAGGATTAACGAGCATTCGGCAGACTTAAGGCATGGAAGGGCCAAGTCCTCGGACCTTGCAGAGCATGCCGAGAAGACTAAACATCATGTCTGTATTGAGGAGGCTCGCGTCATTGCAAAGGTTGCGGAGTTTCACCATCGGAAGTTTAGAGAGGCCCTGGAGATTGAAAAAAGGCCTAAAAATCTTAATAGGGATGACGGCTGGAAGATTAGCAGTTGTTGGATCCCAGCCCTGTCTTCCTAGCCACCTCATTCCTTCTTACTACCAATTTCTATTGACTCTGTTTGAATGGCTACTTCTGTTGTTACCACATGAACACAAAGGCCTGTTTGAACAACTACTTCTACTGTTGACATAGGGACACAAAGATTTGTTTGTAGATCTTTCTAAGTGGTTATTTCTATCAATTCCACAGAAGAACACAAATCTATTTGAGTTTCTATGGAACTATTACAAATATCCTCAGTCTGAGTCCTTTCCGGATAGGTAGTGATGTTTTTCGTTTGAATCCCAATGGAATTAAGAGAATTCCCACTTTGAGTTTAGATAAATTTCGACTCCATTTCTTTCCTATGAATTTTCTTAGAGTCTCTTAGCCATTTTCTAAGATGCTTAATTTTCTCAAAAATAGGGGCAATTTCAAAATCGCCAGGCTCACCTTCGAGTAAGACTATGCATCCTAAATTGGCTTCTAACTCATCAACATTGTCAAGGCTTGGTTCAAGTAAGGTCATATCTCTAGAATTATCTTCCGGCTCCTCATCATTATTAGGGTTTTGTTCAAGTGAGGCTATATCCCTTGAATTAGCCTCAGGCTCCTGGGTTTCAGTTGCAGAAAAATCCTTCCCTTCCAATTCTTTTGTTTCTTTGTCGTTTTCAGAGGAGGGTAAGTCTTTGTATGGTGAGAACTATGAGGAGAAGTGGAAGGGAAAGGAGTATGTTCTTGTAAATTCTCAAATTGGCCCAACTCCTCAAAGAGAGTTCCCAAATTTTCTAAGACTCAAGCTACCTCTTCTTCATAATCCCGGGGAAAAGTAACTTGTTGGTTATTAGGGGATCCATGGGATGGTCCCACCTCATCTATGGATAAAATAATGCCTCTCTGATGAGAAGTTCACTCAGATCATCTTCATTTAATAGGAATACATGTCAAAATAGGGGATTTCCTTTTTCGTCCTCTTTTTGGGGCTTGTATCTCCATGGTCTGACGTTCTTCCTCAGGATGCGTGTTTTTAGGAATTCCTTACAAGGGTAATGCATCAGAGCTTATAAAATTATCCCAGTTTAACTGTAACTAAGTTAATTCCTTAATCACCACTAATTTAATTAGACCATGATGACTAACTGTGGCCTATGGGTTCCTGGGCTTCCTTACTATACTAGCAACTTCATGTAATAAGATATTCAGGAAAAATGGAAAATTAATTACTATTTTATGCTTTAATGTGGCTAACAATTTAAGGTTCCAAGGTCTTACCACATCATGGCGACCATCACATGTGATATATTTCTGAATGACTTTTTCCAATTCATGCCATGGTTCGCTCAAGGATGTAGGATAGATAACTTTTCCTTTTCGCACTAACTCCTTGCCTGGATATTTGAACAATTATACAACTTCATGAAATACCATGTGCTTTTCAACCCAATTTATGCCTTCTATGGGGAGGCTTATGCCTTCTACCAGAATGGCTTCAATTAATGTTGTGGTCCTGCCTTTGACAATTATGCTCTCATTCTGTGAAGTCTGCAATAATTCTAGAGCAATATCATCATTAAACTCGTGCATCCGAGTAAGATATTGTGCCCATCCTGCATGTTCTAAGATATCTCGGGCTTGCATGGTGATTTGTAACACCGTAGGCTCACTGGTGCCACCCATATCCGCTATTTCTCGAGGACAATCTGCAAAGCTGCATGCGCTATTAGATCCCGCAAATCTTGTAATGAAACAACATAAATTTCATGCAGGAGTATAAATAATAGAAACTAAGTACAAATTCTTGGTAATAATACCCTATCATATCGACATGTATGGTGACTATTCGTTAATTGTACACCTTCACGTCGTAATAATGTATGACCGTTCCCCTTTAATGAAAAAAGGGTGACCACGAACTGTGAAGCATGTGGATGGGAAAGAGAGCATGCGACATCATTATTACAAAAAAAGGTGGTATGAACAGTTAGGTAATCAGAATTGAATGCAATAAATGCACCGTCGTTCGATTGGTGAGAGAGGATCGTGAAAAATAAAGCATACGAAATTTACATCATGGAAAGAGATTTACTTTTTGGAGTATGTGTGATGAAATTTGACGAGGCATTGTTTTAAATTTATGACTGCTGACGTTGGATGATCAGATAATGCTGACATAGTTCATGTAATATACATATGCCACCCATACTAGTTATTAAAGATGTAATCACAAACCAAAGGTGTTTTCTCCCTTTTTATTTAACAAAGAAGAACTAAGGACATAATAAAAGTTTGCCAACTTCAAACTATACTTCAATACCATAGGAAAATCCACTGCTCCCAACAGGCGTCTATAGCCTCTACAAGGTTTCCTTTTAACCCACAAATGAGCTAGTATCCCGAACTTAAAAAATGATTTCCCTTTTAAAAAGGACATTGTTCTGGCGTGATGACAAGATAATAACAATGCCACTCATCGGATCATAATAAAGTGAGCAGGTCGGCTTGTGATGAGACCTCCTTTCCTTGGACATTTTAGTGTCACAAGGCCATTACCCTGGTGTGGTAGTCATAATGGGAATGTCATTTATGTTAATTTCCTATGATCGTTGTAGGTTGGCTCATGATGAGACCCCCTATCCCTTTTTTTTAGCTTAATTTATTATTGTTGTGTTTCTTCTCTTTTTTGTTTAGAAGTTAGGGGAGGCTCATCAACTCCTCAAGAGTCTGGGATGGTGTAAGAAGTAAAAATAATGCCAAGGATAAATATGCCTTAGATTCTCCATCATATTTATTGAGGAAATCACCATTTGAATGTGTAATAAAAGAAAAAATAGTATGGTGGGGATAGATCATGAAAAATTTATAATGTATCTAAAAAATAGACAGAAGCAGGAATATTCATTGATAGAGCATGTCAGTTTTTTTTTTATACACCAAAAAGGCTAAGAATCATGATGATTTAGAGATTACCGCTTTTAAAGATTTAGATCGAATTCATAACCAAAAGGAATAACCATCATGGAATTATGGTAATAAGAACAACAATCATTCATGGCAATGGATCAACAATTTGCTCTTTTTCGTTAAAGGGGACACCAAATGTTTCATTTTCAGAGGGGACAACAACCGCTCTTTTGAAAAGGGAACAACAACTATTTCTTCGAGAAGGGAACAACAAATGTTTCTTCGAGAAGGGAACAACTGTTTCTTTGAGAAGGGAACAACAACCGTTTCTTCGAGAAGGGAACAACAACTGTTTCTTTGGAAAGGGAACATCAACTATTCCTTCGAGAAGGGAACAACAACTTTTTCATTGGAAGTGCCACAACAACTGTTCTTTCAAGAAGGGAACAACAACTATGATGAAGGAACAACAACTGTGATTTTAAGGAAAAATGATCAATTATAAACAATGATTGTATCAAAATTCTAGTCTACTAAATAAGAAAAAAGAATAAAATTACTAAATAAGTACCTAATGGTAGAGTGGTAAGTATACAGAAAGACTGGATAGCCTGTTATATAATGTCTAAACTTATTGATAGCATGTATAACAACTAGAAATTCTTTTTATGTTATTGTGTAATTTAACTCATCAGGGGTAAGTTTTTTTCTAATATAATAGATAGCATAGGGCTTCCTGTCCTCTTCTTGTCCAAGTACAAGGCATATAGCTATGTCTGATGTGTCTATAGAGATATGGAAAGGTAACTCCTAGTTTAGTCCTTTTAATAATGGTGCAGTTGAAATCGACTTCTTCAGATCTACAAAGGTAACATCACATTTGTCAGACCAATTAAATTCAACATTACCAGCTAAGACATACAAAGGTGCAACAATTTTTGAAAAGTTCTCAATAAATCTGCAGTAGTACCCTACATATCCAATGAAACTATGTACCTCGGTCTGGGTGCTGGGTGTGGGTAGTGCAAGAATTACCTCTATTTTTACTGAATCTACCTGTATTCTTGCAGCAGAGATGTAGTGTCCCAAAACCACACCTTTGATCATCATCATGTGACACTTTACATTGCTTAAGCATAACTTGGTGGTAATGCATCGTTCAAGTACCTTTTCCAGATTCTGTAAGGCTTGCTCAAAATCACTTCCATAGGGGGTGAAATCTTCCATATAAATTTCAAGCCCTTCATTGATCAGATCAGAAAAGAAGCTCAATATTGCTCTCTGAAATGTGGCTGGGGCATTGCATAAACCAAAGGGTAAAAATCTGTATGCAAATGTACCCTAAGGGCAGGTAAACATGGTTTTTTCCTGGTCTTCAGGGGTGATTTGGATTTGATTATAGCCGCTGAAGCCATCGAGGAAGGAAAAAATTGTTTCCCTGCTAAGGTGTCGAGAACTTGATCAATGAATGGAAGAGGGAAATGGTCCTTCTGGGTGGCTTTATTCAGTTCTCTATAGTCCACGCAGATTCACCATTTCCCATTTTTCTTGGGAACAACTACCAACAGGGAGACCCACTGTCTATCTGAGATAGTATAAATGAAATTTACATCCAACAACTTTTGCAGTTCCTCTTTCACAATATCTCTGAGGTGAGGATTCAACCTTATTTGGGGTTGCTGAATGGTATGAGCATCCTTCTCAATGTAGATATGATGGGTACACAACTGGGGATCTATACCTTTCATGTTCGAGTATTCTGAGGAAAAATCTTTTTAATATTTCCGAAGTACTTGAATAAGCCTTTTCTGTTGATGACTGTCCAAGTTACCATTAATGTTAAGTGTTTTACCTTGTTCAATCTCAATTGGCTTGCTATTATAAACAATAGTCGTGGGTATATGTTGATAGTGTGCGTCCCTTGAGGGATCTCCTTGTGCTTCATTATCGAGAATGGCTTTTAATACTTGGCATGTCACATTATTCATGGAAAATGCTCTATTAATGAAGTTGTTAATCACATCGTCCTCCATTTGATTCTTAAATTCAAGAGCTTCTTCTAGTGTGAGAGGAGAGCATATGTTTTCTTCCAGGTATCTAGGTGGGTGTAACTGAGTATTTATAATAGGTAGACTTGGTTTAGCTAGGGGATACAAAACAAGGTTCTTCACAACATTTCCTTGTGTAAAATTCATGCTGCCTGCATGACATCCTATATAAGCATTTTTTGTTGCTAACCAAGGTCGACCCCATATCAAACGATGTCCATCTAGCCTACTTCTTGGGTCGATGACTAGAAAGTCCACAGGATATTCCTAGGAATTGACAGAAACAATCACATCCTGTAAGGTTCCTTCATGTCTAACTATTGATCTGTCGGCAAGTTCTAATAAGGTTGAGGTGTGTTCCAAAGTTGTAATTCCCATAACCCTTCAGGTTTTAGCAGTCAGAATATTAATGACTACTCCAAGATATACTACTGTGTTTGGAAAGGTGCAACGTTGTATCTGAATGGTTCCTACAGGATTCCATGGGTCTTCATATTTAATCGGTGCTTGTTTACCCAGAATAAGGTTAGATAAAGTTCCTAGCACATGCACTGTTGGTGGGTTTTTCAGTTTCCTTCCCACATAATTCCTTAATTGTTTTTTGCATAAATCAGGATGTCTTATATGGCCTGGAGGAGCGTAATCTTTATACACAAAATTTTCAATTCCCCTAAGATATCAAAATTAGGATAGACAGAAGCTTTAGCTATTGCTAGTCCCTTGAGGAACGGGGGAGAAAAAATTATAATTTTATCAGAATTCTGCTGCTCGATTATGTCTTCTCCATGTTTTATTTCCGTAGAAATCACAATAGAAGTATTTATTGCGGGTTGTTTTTAGTTTCTTTGTTTTCTTTTATGGAAATAATGTGCCTTGACCTTATCCAAAGCTCATTGCATTCTACTGGTTCTATGTCATTATTCGGATTCTCAAGGATTTGTACATATTGGACCGGTCTATTATTAGAATTCAAATTTGGTTGAGCTAGCAGTTGGGGGCGTATTGAAGGCTGAGGGTTCTGAAATGGACCAAGAAATGCATGTTGAGGTTGAGAACCCGCTCCCATGGGTAAATTTTTCATCCCCATAGGGCACTGCTAGTTTTGAGGCCAATTCGGGTTCTGTGAAGTGGAAGCAACCCACTATGAAGGGTAAGGATTACTAGCTGAATTTTGCTAGAAGGGAGTAGAGCATTGTGGATTTGTCTAGCCAGCTCCTAGGAAGGGTTGGTTTGGCCAAGGTGACATGGAATACTATTAGGATTGCCAGGTAGAGAAGGGTGTTTGACCTTGCCATGTTGTTCCAGGATTTTGTTGTTGATTATATTGCATAGAAAAGAACAAAGACGAGTCTTATGGCATACCTGAGGGTCGTGCTTGCCATTGTCAACATTGTGCCATTAAGTATGTTGACTATGTTCCTTCTTTAGCTTCTTTGAACACTGCTTTTAATTAGGGAAGTGATGGACATTGATCCATTGCATGGTCTGTAGTGCATATAGAGTACATCTAAATCATGTCCAAAGGACATTCTCTTTGACTGTGCTTCTTTCAACAACGTGGGAAGAATATGGCTAGTGTTTGTTTTGTCTCAACTTGTCTTTGTTTGACATGTAAGACGTCTAACTGTGTATTTAGCATGCCTAAGATATCTATCTTGAAATCTTCCGAGTGGTTGTCGATCTCTGTTCTCATCATGCCTCTGTTGGGAGGTTTGCTTCCTCTAGTCATGGAGTCTGTTGGGAGGTTTGTTTCCTAGGTTGATGTGTGTGCTACCCCGTGAACACCTAATACACAATCATACAATTTCATCATAGTCTTCTTGATAAATGTCACCTTTCCCCATCAGATTTAAAGTTTCTACCCATTCTTCTCTCATCTCCTTTATTAAAATGGCTTTCAAGACTGCTTTGGTAATGTGGAGTGGGGGGATCTCTTCAAATTATGCTGAAACTGTTCAACTTATTCCTCTAAAGTTTCATTATCCTTCACAGACATTTTGAAGATTTCATCTTTTAGATCCCTAGTCCTACAGTAGTCCTAGTATTTGGTGAGAAAATCATTTTTCATGTCGCCCCAGGAGTTAATGGTACTTCCATCCAAACCCATAAACTATCACAAAGATGCTCCCTTTAAGGTGGAGGGGAACAACTTCAATTTTTGAGGATCAATGGTGTAATCATAACCTCTGTACAGGACATCAAACTCAAAAAAAAAAAGCATCCGGATCCTTTGAGGTCATCCCGTGAAAGGTTGGGATATTTTGTAAAGGAATAGCTTTCATCAAGGCATTGGCTACTAGGTAGACGATAGGGTATTCCAACATCGAGGTTTGACCTTGAGGTGGTTGATTCACCATTCGGTTGAAGATGTGCCAATAATCTTCAGGGATTTCCCGGTCAGGGGGTGTTATCTGGGTGGATGGAGTACTCAAAATTCGAAGGGGATTTACTGCACTACTCAGATCTGGGATATTATGTACTTGTTTAGAGAATAATTTCAGCAAAATCACATAAAAAATCATTTGTCGACGCGTTTCGAACCAACCAATGTGGTTCATCGTCAGGACAAGTTGAAGATCCAATCTTAGCGATGCAATAAATAGGGACAACAGGCCATTCCAATAGCTAAATTGACAGGGTAATGGTTAACCAAACCTCTAACACCTAGGTTTGACCAGGCCCCCGGGGTAAGGACCTAAATTTATTTAATTATTATATTTATCCATTTATTTATTATTATAAATATGTATATGATTATTACTATAAATATTATTATTACTAATATTAATATATTTATTTTCCATTATCCTTATATAATATTAATAAAATTCATTATTTATTTAAATATTTAGAATGGTAAATAT
>JABXJQ010000130.1_pt1 | contig 11669 bp, 22 predicted proteins | sample 7436221 | NCBI WGS metagenome assembly JABXJQ01 (sample SAMN14395755, study PRJNA613071) | wetland metagenome | isolation source: water sample H0 from high-altitude wetland | place: Chile: Salar de Huasco, high-altitude wetland | collected 2015-11-10
AAATTGGTCTGTTCTTAATTTTCCAACTTTTTGTAGCAGAAAAAAAAGCGGAAATGGGTAAGCAACCAAGAAAACCACGCAAACCACGTAAAGCAAAATCAGAATGATACTGCGATTTACACGCTCAACTTTTGAAAAAAAACCTGAAAAGCGAAATTTAGATGTCATTAAATTTGACATTGACAATATGTATCCCTTTCACAGTTTAAATATTGTCCAAAATTGTGGCATTTTAGAAAGTTGTACAAACATTTTAGGGAAGTTCATTTTTGGAGGCGGTTTTGCTACTGCTATTTGGAAACAAAAAGTTGGAAAATTAAGAACAGACCAATTTTTCAGGGCAATCATTAATCAGTACAAAGTCCATAAAGGGTTTGCTTTTTGGGTAGGATACAATGCACTTTTTGACAAGATACAGCTTGACATTGTACCGTTTGACCGTTTGCGGTTAAAATATCCAGATGAGCAAGGCAATATCAATAAAATCGTATATTGCGAAAATTGGTATGCAAAAAAAGGCGTTTACGAAAAAAGGTACTATGATATTTTCACAACTGATAAAGAAATTACTGCAAGGCAGGTAGAGTATGCTGGCGGTTTTGATAACTGGAATGGACAAATTTTTTACTATGGCGAAAATGGACTGTTGGAATATCCTACTAATACATTTCATTCGGTTCTTGAAGATGCCATCACTTTAATCCAATGCAAATTAGGAAGGAACTCCTTATCCTCAACAAATTTTGTCGCAAACACTATAATTGAATTACCTTTTAAATTTAACCAACCAGCAACCGAATATGAGGATGACCCGAAAGAGTTATTCATGGAGCAAATTGAAGAGTTGCAAGGGTACGAAAATTCTGGCAATGTTATGGTTGTGGAAAATCCCACCAGGACAACAGACGGAAAAACAAATCCGTTAAACATTCATAAGTTGGAATTAACCAACCACGACACCGCAAGGGAAAAAATTGAACTTGCAGCCGAAAATCAAATTATTAAAAAATATAACATTCCTGAAATTTTCTTAAAATCTGTTCCATCTGGTTTTTCAACACGGTTGATACAGGATTACTATAATTACTATAACGAAATGACAAAAGAGGAGCGACAAATATTTGAGGAACTTGCGGCGGTTATTTTGCCTGATTTTTTTGGAATGCAAGATTTTACAATTATACCACTTTCATATATCGGAGGTACTAATGGCTAATTTATTAACTTTTGCAATAGCGAAAGCGAAAATCGGACTGCCAGACACAACGCAGACCAATTTTGAAAGGTTCATTGAAATAATTGAACAGATGAAAATTGTGCCAATTTTAGGGCAAACACTTTTCAACAAATTGATAACTGGCAGTTATGCAAGTTTAAAAACCAAAGTCAATTTAGTAACAATTTACTGGACTTACGACAAATATTTAAGGGAAGGCAATTTGCAAAATACTGCTTTCGGTGCGGTTGTGAAAAATTCTGAATTTGCGACTAATGGAAAATATGAGAGGGAAAGCAAAATACAGAGCAATATTGAAACCGCTTTGTTTTATGAAAAAGCATTGCATGATTTTCTCATAGAAAACGCAACGGACTATCCCGAATATGTTACCAATTATGAAAAAAACGCACAGCCATTTTTAAAAATTAACGCAAGTAAAAAAATACGCAAATGGGACTAAACGATATTACAATTCATACCGAAGTATTTCCTCCTTTGACAACGAAGGGAGCAGCTTTGACCATCGAAGAAATGGACACGAATTTCATTGAACTGGCGAAATATTTTATTTCAGGAGTTTTCAATCAGCAATCAATTAATATCACAGTTGATGGCGAAGCGACACTCGTATTGAATGGTAGCACTCCGTCAATTATTGCAGCGAATATTTTAACCGCAGCAGCAAATTTGCAGGAATTTGATAATACTGGAGTTGGTACTGCTGTTGTTGTTTTGCGAAATGTACTTGGTACAGGTGGGAGCGTAATTATTGAAAAAAGCACAAAAATAATTATCCCGACTGAAACTTTGACATTGCAATACAACCAGATAGCACTTTTTGAAGTCATTGATAACAAGGCGTATTATATCGGAGTTTTGCAAAACGCAGTTGATAGTATCACGACAGGTACTGTAATTTTGGACACTTTGCGGAGAAATATCACAATTACCGACAGCACCGAAACCGAAATAACAGCATTTGACATAACAGGTACAGGCTTTGATTTTACGATTGAAAACAAAACAGGCGTAAGTTTGACGGTTACTGAAAGCACAGATATTGTCCTTCATGGACTTGGCTCACTAATTATTTTTCCTGATACTATTGTGGGGTTTTCCGTTGCAGGTGGCAAAGCGACTTTAAATTACGATGACAAATATTATTATCGTGAATATGCAGCGTTTAAATTTGAGCAGAACGCAGCTCGGTTAAAGCCATGTGCGAAATATTGCATTACGAATAACAGAACGAGATATGACCAGCCAGACTATGAGGATGACGGAATGGGTGGTATAGTACCAAAAGCAGTTATAGTAACAAAAACCGCAGCAGTTGAAATGCTTGTGGTAATTGCCACAGGATACAGCACCCACACTTTACAGGCGTGGAGTTTGACGCACCCAAAGGATTACATAGAATGGGACAGCGACATTGACGAAACCTATGTAAATGCTGCCGATTGCACAGGCAAAATTACTTTTCGCAGAGATGAAAACGGGAACGAGGCAAACTGCGACTTAAGGGGCGTTCTTTTGAAACGCTACGACAGGACAGGCGATGAAAATTATGTTTGGTATTATGATAGCGGTACAGATGGATATGATGATGCTATCCCAATTTATGGAACTGAGTGCCATGAAAATAAATTTGAAAAAATGACTAATAATCTATGGGCTTTTGATGTATTGCCTTTTGACTTAGAAAATAGTGTTTTTGAACAAGGGTGTAGAGTAAATATTTGTAAGCAAGGATTTTTAAATAATCACTTAGGGCAAACAAATACATCAAATGTTTTTGGAATTAGACATATAAATAATATTTGGGGTTCTGGGAGTTATAGTAATATTTTTGATAAATCATGTACAAATTCAATATTTGGAGATATTGTTGTATTAAATCATTTTCAGGTAGAAATTACAACAAAAGATTTTTCTTCAGCAACACATTTATATGGTGATTATAACTGCGAAATTTACAAGGACAAAACAGACGGACTAAAACTCCGTTATTTTGATAGTGGTTCTGTTGTAGTAGTTGATATTGACGACTAATTTTAAAAACAAAAAAAATGGCAAAACAGTTAATTAAAAAGCAACCTGAAAAAATTGAAACCGCAGCAGCCGAAATTCAGAGCAAAATGGAAATTCTAAAAAATGAAAATCCAACTTTGACACTCGGACAGCTGCGAATTTTAGCAATTCGTGAAATAGCAAAAAATAAATGAAGCAAACCGAAATTGAAATAGCAGCAGTAATTTCGCAAATAAGTGGGTACTATCCAAATTTAGAACCTGAAGAACTGCGAAAACTCGCTATTGCATCAATTTCAGCAGTCAATTCAGTTTGGGATGGACTTGAACGCACTTTGCAAGAGGGTGCGAATATCACGATAACACCAAACCGAACCGCTAAAACTTTCACAATAGCATCAACTGGGGGCGGTGGCGGCGGTGATATTGAAAGTGTTACTGGCAATATTGTCAGCAATACAGACCCAGCCAATCCAGTAGTAACGCAGGAAAATGCAGATTGGAATAGTGTTGCAGGCGTGAGCAAAATTTTGAATAAACCAACAATTCCAACACTTTCAGGACACCAAATCATTGATGAAAACGACAATCCAATGACGCAAAGAGCAAAAATGCAAGTTAAGGGTAATTTAGTAACCGCTTCTGATAACGGTTCTGACACAAGTATTTTCACGATTGCAGACCCCGATTTGACTTATGTCCGAAGTGGCATAGCACGTTTAACATGGCAAAATTTCGGACTAACAATATAAAATAAAAAGCAATGGCATATACAGAGATACCTCCAATGGTTGTTCCAGTTGATACGAAAATTGTTGTTGTAACAGCAGAGAACAACACGAAAGACCCAGCAAGTGCAAATAATGTCGCATTGATAACTGGAGAAGCCTCAAATGGCGGTCTTGTGACCGAAATAGGATATAAAGCAGCAGGGACAACAGTTGCTTCCACGTTGCTAATTTTTTTAAGCGAAGAAACTGGAGCAACATTTTATTTATTTGATGAAATTATTATCCCTGCAATCACTTCCACAGTTGCTGTAAAATCAGCATCAGGAAGTGTACGATATACCGATTTGATATTAGCAGATGGTCAAAAAATAAAAGTAGGCGTTGCAGAAAATACAGGCGGTACAAATATTCACGTCTATTGTAAGCATGGCAAATATTAAATTATGAATATTGCACAACGGTACATATCTCAAAGGACAGCAGCACAGCAATTCGCAGCTGCTAAAGTTGTGCAGCAACCTCTAATGATATACCAATTCCCAGCAGGTGCAGTTATGAGAACCCCAAGCTATAACGCAACCTTTGACGGTTCAGACCGTTGTACTGGAATTGCCAATATTATAAATCCTGGCACCTACGACCTTTCGCAAGGCACAACTGCCAGAATGTTGGCTAAATTTACAGATAGGTTCGGAAACATTGCTTTACAAGGCAACGGAGTTAAAGGACTTGGAATGGCGAGCCAAATAACGAATTTGCACACGTCAAGTTATACAATTTTCTATGTTGTAAAATTTGATGCCAGTGCGGCACTTAATGTCGCTTTTATAATTGGAGCTCAAGCATCAGGCTTATATCATTTCAGAATTGGTGGACTTTTATATCCACGAAACAACAACAATACTGGGTTAGATACAATTTTATTTGCAGGCAATTCAGACAGCTCACTAATAGTGGTTTGTATTCGCAAAAATGTAGGCGTTTTGGGTGAACTTTTTATTAATGGAAATTTGCAGACATCAACGACAAGTGCGACATTTATCAATAGTTTCACAAATGGAGCAATGGTGGTAGGAGCAGATGCCTCTTATGCAAATGGGTTAATCGGTTTATTTTACGACCTCGCAATTTTTAATACTGTACTTTCAGATACAGAAGTTTTCGAGGCGAGTATGCACCTTCAGCAGAGATATGGATATGGAATGGTATAGACTTGAAAAAGGACAAGGTTTTAAAATTTGCCACGAGATAAACGAGGCGTATATGCCTATTTATTTTGCAATGAATCCAGAAACCGTTGGAATTGTAACAGCTTACGTTTTGCCAGTGGAAACCGCAGAATTTGACTACATATTAAAGGATATAATTACAGAACAATATATCGGAGAAAACTATTTAGAAATCACTAATACAATTGATTATGGCACTTTTGACAATTTTTGAAATGAACCTATCGGATATTTTAACTATCCTTGTAATTTGTGGCGGTTTAATCGGCGTTTGGATTGATGCACGTCTGCGAATTTCGGCACTTGAACTGAAACTAAAACTACATTCTGAACAGCAGGAAAAGGACTTTTTACAATTCGGTTTAGACAACGACTATTTACTGAATGAAGTCAAAAATATTATGTGCGAGGTGAAAGAAATGTTAAAAGAGCAGAATGACCGCAGGCACGAATTAGAAATCAGTTTGCAGCAACTTCAAATTGAACACGCAAAACACAGCGGAAATCATAACTTGTAAATATGATTACTAATTGTTTTCAAAAAATTTACTGTTTAGATAATTTGGAATTAATGAAAACCATTGAAAGTAATACAATAGACTTGATTTATTGCGATATACTTTACGGAACAGGAAAAGACTTTATGGATTATAAAGATTTATATCCAATGCGTGAAATAATAGAAAATCATTACATACCACGAATAAAAGAAATGCACCGAGTATTGAAAAACACAGGGAGTATTTATTTACAAATGGATTATAGAATATGCCATTGGGTACGTTGTATAATGGATGATATTTTTGGGTATGGTAATTTTAGAAATGAAATAATTTGGTGCTATACTTCTCCAAGCGGTGCAAAAAATAACTTTCCTAAAAAACACGATAACATTATTTTTTACTCAAAATCTAAAAACTATATTTTTAATTCAAATAGTATTTTAGTTCCCTACAAAAAAAGCAATTTATCAACTGGGAAAACTTCTTTGATAGGACACAATAAAGATAATAGAAAAGGCAAAATTCCTGAAAGTTGGTGGAGTGATATTGCTGATTTAGGCAAAATTCATAATCAAAGTGTAGGGTATAAAACACAAAAGCCAAAAGCACTTATTGAACGAATAATAAAAGCAAGTTCAAACGAAGGCGATTTGGTTGCAGATTTATATTTGGGTTCAGGAACAACAGCAGTAGTTTGTAAAGAATTAAAACGAAACTTTATAGGGTGCGACATAAATCAAAATGCAATAGATATTACAAATAAAAGATTATTAACTTAATAAAAAAAACAATGGATCTTACAAATTTTATTCAACTTGACTACTGCATAACTACCGTTGTCGCAGTTTTTGTTTTCCTAAAGTGGGGCGTAAAATTTACCGCAACTTGGCAAAAACGCTTCATTACTGTTGTTGTCGGACTTACGTTGGGAGTGCTTTGGTACTTTTTATCAGATGCAACAATTTCAAAATTGATAACTTCGTTTTTTGTTTCAGTTGGATTTTACAGCACCATACTGAAAAGCATAATGGATAGTGCAAAATTTCGCTACGACAAGTAACAAATGTTATTAACTTAATTTGCATTTTGCTATTTAATTAATGTATATTTGCACTGTTATTTTTCATAATGGATGTTTTAAGGGAAAAGGGTTGTTTTCGGACAGCCTTTTTTTTTGTGCATAAATTTCGCTTTTTTACCTGTTTCACAAAAAATCTGCTCCTTTTTTGCCCTTAAATTTTGCCTATTTTCAATAAATTAGACTAACAGCCAAAAAAGTATGATACATAATATTAAAAGATAGACATAAACTTTGCAAAAGTTATGCACATTTGTTTAAATAGTTGTATCTTTGTATCTCAATTAAACAACAAAAAACAAAACATTATGGAAACACAAGAAATCAAACGCAAAGGGTACAAATGGGCAAGTAACAACGGATGCGAAATGTATGTAATATTAAAAAATGGGGAATACCAATGGTGGATGTTAAGCGAAAAAACAGGGGTACACATGATTAGCAACAAAGGTAAACATGGACAAGCCTACGCAGATGAAAGAGTATTAGCACATTGGGATGGTTTTCAAAAAAACCAAAATAGATAAAAAAATAATAACAACAAAACGGGGAGCAGCATCCGAAAAAACTGCATAACTTAAAACAAAAAAAAAATTATGGAAAGAACAACGGAATTAATGTGTGAGCTAATGAAATTGGCTCAGGAAATTGAGAAAAACACGTTCATGTTAAAAGACTATGTGCCATTTGGGAGTGTGTCAATGGTCGGGGACTTCTACGTTGTAGGAGAAATTCAAATTGCAGTTAAAGAGGGCGTTTTTAGAATACCACCTTATACTGACAGCAATATGCTTCAGATTGCTTTAAACGACCTTAAAAGCTCATGGGAACAGCACAAAGAGTATTTATGTGAAAGAAACAAGGCAGCTTTTCAGTTAATACTTGATAAAAAAATTGCTGAAATAGAAGCATTAAAAAATGGATACTAAAAAAATCATTGGAAACTCCCTGCAAGTGTGGGGAGTTTCGTTTAAGGAATTTAGTAGCGGTTCAAAAAAACAAAACATTGTTTTCGCTAAAAAGTTTATTGCCTATTACCTTTACAAAAAAGGTTTTACGCTGGTGAAAATCGGCGACATTTTGGGAATAAAGTATTGCACCGTTCTGATTCACAACAAGAAAACAAGAGAGGAATTGCAGCACAAAAATTCTGACTTCGCAATGAAGTACAGAAAGTTTTTAGAATTGTGTGGCGAGGTGGATTTGGAAACTGAAGCCATCAACTTTTTAAAATTAGACGGTTGCAATCTTGCAGCAGTGCAAATATACTTGACACCAAATGATTTGATTAAATATTTAGTTACTTTCGCAGAAGCACAAATGAAAAAAGTATGAAAGCAATAACCGTTTTATTAGTCGCTTGGAGTTTTTTCGCAAACTGCCAAATTTATCTGAGCAATGTATCAAATGTTTGCACCGCTCCAGAATATTACGAGGTGCATACTAATTCAGTTGTTGTGTACAAACCGACAGCAGCATTTTTTGAGGTCGCTTGGTTAAGTTTAGCAGACAACACAGCACCGTTTAGTTTTGCTGATAGCGTTCAAATTTACGAAAGCGGTACTTACCAATTTTACAGTTTAGAAGTTGAAAAGTATTTTATTATTGACTTCCGATTGACAGGTATTCCTGAATTTCAAAACCTGCAGCAATCTAAAATTTTGCTGTATGAAAATAGAGAATTTAATATTTACAAATTTAAAAAATAACAGTATGAAAAATAAATATGTTACTGTTTGGTCAATAATGGGCGTAATTGTAATTTTTTTACTGACTTTTTTTGTGTTTGTTTTGGTTTTAGGTGAACCTTACCAACAGCCACAAAAACAGGAGCAGACAGATACAGCAGTTTTCCAGTACGAAGTTTGGGACATTATTCAAGTGCTGCCGATTCAGCACAAGGACATAGTATTTAACCAAGCCAAAATTGAAAGCGGAAATTTTACCAGCAAAATTTTTCAGGAGCAAAACAACACCTTCGGAATGAGATGCCCAAAACAAAGACCAACGACATCGATAGGCTGTAATAAAGGTTATGCGGTTTATGAAACGGTATATTATTCAGTTGTGGACTATTGGATTTGGCAGCAAATTTTTGCAAAAAACAAAAGCAGGGAGCAATATTTGGCTTACCTTTCAAGAGTGTATGCGACTGACAAAAATTATATCAATAAAATAAATTAGCAGTATGAAAAAATTACCTTTGCCCCGAAAAGTTTTAGCATGGAATACAGACCGAAAAACCGCACAAATGACATATCTCATTTGGGTTAATAAAATCAACGACATCCCGACATCATACACCTGCATCAGATTTGAAGATGTAGAAAATTATGAAAACGGGAAACCATTTAGCACGGAATTTATGAAAAACATTGAAGAACTTAAAAATTAGCAATATGAAAAAAGTATTATTTTTTGTCGCAACAGTTGAAGGGGGAAAAGAAAAAGTTTACATCACCCAAGATTTAAAAGCTAAATTAATTAAATTAAACGTTTTTGAACTTGCGAAAAAAAACGCAAAAAAGCAATATGATACTCCCGAAACTCTTGGCTATGTTCTTTTTGCTTCACTATATGAATTGTTTTGTTTTGAATATACTCCAGAAGGCTTTGATTTTTGGTGGCAAGTAGGAAAAAATTAACGATCTTAAACAAATAAATATTATGACAACAATTTTTTATGTACTCTATTTAGATTTTGCACTTTTTATGTGTAAATTTGGCGAAAAAATTCGCAGGTTTATGAAAACATTTGCAAAAGTTATTATTTTCATACTGATATTCGTTGTACTTCTTATGTACTGCGACAGAAAGCACGAGCAGCAGACCGCAGCAATCCATCAGGAGCAACTTCAAAAAACTATTGACAGTCTGCAAATTTTGACCGCACAGCAAAACACAATACAGTTAAGAATTGATACCATTTACAAGACTATTCAGCAAATTAAAATCGTTTACAAGGACAGAGAGCAAGAAATTTTAAGCAAAACAGTCCCTGAAAATTTGGACTTGCTCACTTTCAATGTGCGAAATTTAGCAGACACGCTTAATATTCAGTTGAAAGATACGCTAATTTACGAGGTTAATCAAAATTTAATCATAAATGACAGTAACATTTTGCCAGTTATCAACGTATCATTTGAACGTACACAATTATTTCAGTCAATTTCAAATAAAAAAGACACAATAATTTTAGAGCAAAATCAAATCATTGATATTGCAACGCAAAAAGAGGCGATTTACACGCACCAAGTTAATGAACAGATAAAGATACTAAAAGAAAACGAAAGGCTGTCAAAACGCTTAAAAAGGGCGAATAAAACCGCTTTTATTAGTATTGTACTTAACGGAATATTAGTAACAATTTTTTTATTAAACAAATAACATGAAAAAGCAAATAATTAAACTTTTAGAAAATTACGAAAATTGCTGCAATTTGCTCGTTTTGGAATTTTGCAAAAAGCAGGATTTAAAATTTGAATTTTGGATTGGAGATATTGTTGGCAGTATTGCAGTTTGCAATGACTACTATTTTGACATGGAAAGCATTTTGATAGACCTTAAATTTAACCAACCGAAAGACCAGATATTTAGCTGGTATAATGATAATATGGACTCACCCCTAAAATCAATCAATTATTCCAGTTATATCAAAGGTTTACGAGTTTCAGAATTAATTTAAACATAAAGCCAAATGGAAAAAGCAATCACAAGAGAAAAAAAACCTTACCCAGTTTACAAAAGTTCACCGCACCCTAAACCAATTACCGCAACTGTTATTGAGCAGACATTCCAGGCGTTGAATTATCCGTTGCTGAAAGACGGGAGCATCAACACTTTTGGAATTAGGTCGCTTGACTTGAAAAGCTGCTATTTTAATGATACACTCGGTTTATACTGGGTTGATAAAAGCGGAAAGGCACAAATTCATTTAAGTACGGGAACGGTGGATCCTGGCAGCTACTATTTGACAAATCCGATGCACCCAGATGGTACAGCGGTAATGAAGTTCCAATTTAAGCAGAACGCTTATAAAATCGGTTTGCACAAAGGCGAATACGAGGCACTCGTGCAATGCAGCGGCTTGGAATTTTACCGAATTAGCAAGGAGCAATTCATGGAGGATAACATCGGGAAAGATGCTGATGAGTATCTGATTAATTTAAAAGGCAAAGAAGTCTTTTTTGGCAATATCGGACTGAACCAGCACCGAGCCAGTTCATATCGTGTTTTAGCAGAAGTCGGTTTGTATTCTGCAGGTTGCCAAGTTCGCAACAATTTTGACGAATACTTCAGATTTTTGCAAATTTGCAAAAGCACAGGGCAGCAGTTTTTTAATTATGCACTTTTTGGGGAGCAAAATTTGGTATTTTAATAACGATTGGCGTGTATAAGAAGTGGCGGAATTAAAGCACAAAATTAACTTGAAAGCAATGCAGTTGAATATAGCACAAATGTTTCTAAATGGCACGAAACCCGCCATTTTTTATACACGCTGTTATATGCTGTTTTTCTTTCGCAAATTTATAATAAAATGAAAGAAACAAGATTTAAAACAATAATGCACTGCGGAATGTACGTTGATGCAAATCTACTTGAAAAAGGTATTTACACTTGTTCAAAACCGTATTTGTATAATATTGATGAAACGATTGAAACAATGATTACTAAGGCTGAAAAAGTGCAAGATATGATGGGTAAACACCACATTTCAGATAAGTATTTTGAAAGTCTAAAACAATGTCAAATGGTACAGTTATTTGTTACAGAGGCGTATGTTTCTGAAAATAGCATATAACGTTTTCGGGCTTGGCGAAGTGGCTTTTGTGCGTTGGACTGTGTGTCGGAAAGCCATTTTGCCAAACCCGTGTTATAC
>JABXJQ010000131.1_pt1 | contig 11657 bp, 26 predicted proteins | sample 7436221 | NCBI WGS metagenome assembly JABXJQ01 (sample SAMN14395755, study PRJNA613071) | wetland metagenome | isolation source: water sample H0 from high-altitude wetland | place: Chile: Salar de Huasco, high-altitude wetland | collected 2015-11-10
TATCTGTAGGGTGGTCTATAATTCAATTAGCAAGAGATACTGATGGTTCTGGATGGTTAGTTCCAATAATAGCTACAGTATTCTTACCCTTATCTGTAATGTTTATATTTTCAATAGTTGAATGGTTTGGAGGTACAGAATAGAATGACAAATTTTATTGAACCTTTAGCTTTGCAGACATGGTTTATTAATATTCTTAGTGGTAGTGGAGTATATTTTGTAGCAATATCTTTATTTGCAATTATAGGTATGTCAGCATTTTTTAGGATGTCTGGTTTAACAATGGGACTAATGTTATTTATATTTATATTAATGTTCTCTGGATTTATTCCACCAAGTTTATTAATATTCATTTCAATAATCGGAGGTCTAGTCTTGGGTTATGTTTTATCTCGTATAGTAAAGAACTAATCGATATTTATAAAACAATAAATACATGTAATAAAATGGGATTAATTCAGAACTTACTTAAGGGAATGGGAAAAGGTAAAAGAGAATTTAAAGAAAAGTTTAAACAAGCACAAGACGAATATAAAATTAATAAAATGGTTGAACAAAGAACAAAATCATCTAATGAAAGGGAGTTAGAAGAATATATAGAAAAGCAAAGACAAAATAATATAAAACTACAATTAGACAAGATACATAAAAAACAGAATGAAGAATGGTGGAAGAGTAAAAATTCTTTATTAGATAAAGGTACAAGTATATTAAAAGAAGATAGACCAATACTTAAAGAAAAGAATATCTTTACAGATGATAAAACAGAGATACCCTTTACAAGTGGAGGAGAAAATATGTTTTTCAAATGGTAAATAAGATAGATTTATTTAAAGATATAAAGAAACCAAAAAAAGAAAAAGAATTAAAACCAATGAAGTTAGCAAAAGATGCTTTATATTTAGCTGGTGGAGTTGCTGTTATTGGTATAGGTTTACATGTTTTAGATGAGGTGTTAGATTAAAATGAAAAAAGATAAAGAGAATATTAATAGAATAATAGATAAAATAAAACAAGAAGGAAGAAAGAGAGAAAAAAGATATGAATATAAATATGTTTCTGGATTAAAGAATAGAGAGAATGTTCTTTCAAGAGCAGAAAAAGATACTATTAAAAATAAAAAAGAGTTAGAGAGATATAGAGAAGAATTAAAGATAGCAAGTAAATTTAATCCAAAGAGAGAAAAATTAAAAAAGAATTTGATGAAAGTAAGTTCTAAAATAGATACTGCAACTACAGTTGCATTAGAGAAGGCTTATCAAGGAATTAAGAAATTTGGAAAAGAAAAGGTAGTTTCAAGACAAGTATTAAAGAAATCAAATATAGGAGTTAATATTCCAAATTATAATGCACCAAGTATATTAGGTGATGAAAATAGATTTTTTAGAGGGGAGTTTAATAGAGAGAGAAGGAGTATGTTTTTAGAATGATATTCAAATTAGATATTTTGGGGGGTGACTTTAAATGATTTTAAGTAAATGTAAAAAGAAAAAGAATAAGAAGGGTGCAAGTGATTTTGGAGTTATTGGTACTATCCTAGTTGCAGCTATTGCAATTATTGTAGGTTTAATACTATTCACAGCAAGTTCACAACAAATAGGAACATCTGTTAATACAGTTAGTATTAATAAAACAATTACTGCTCCAGTAAACGAAGGTATTTATAATTTTACAGATTATAAGGCATTAAATGGTGTAACTGTTTATAATGCTACTGATGGTAAGTTAATTGCTTCTGGAAATTATACTATTACTAACAACCAACTAAAAGATGGAAATTTAGTAACAACCTTGACAGTTGCCGATGCACAATTCCAAAATTGGAACTGGTTTGTAATATCAACTTCTGCACAACCATTAACATATATTGATGATGGTGGAAGTAGAGCTGTTACAAATGTAATATTAATTTTCTTAGCTCTTGCAGTTGCAATAGTTGCTTTGTATCCTGTATATCAAGGTAAGCTAAAAGAATTAATTGGAATGTAAATAAACTTATTTTTTTATTTTTATTTTTTACTATTTTTTAGTTACAATTAGTATTTAAATACTTTCTTGGATAGTAATTATTATAAGTTATTATAATAAAATGGGTGATATTAGTTCAAATGGTTACAATAATAATGGAAAATAATAAAGAAGAGATAAATCCAAATGCCAACAACTAAATCTGGTGAGAAAATATCTTGGAAGGAATGGATGAAAAGATGGAAACAAGGAATAGAGGGTATAACCCCAATTCAAAGATTAAAGAATGAGTTAATATCTAGTTATATTGGTTTTGTTGGTAATTTAATTTGTATCGCTTGTTTAATTATATTCAGAGATAAGTTATTGGTTCAATGGTTTTCTTATGGTTTAATCTTAATATTTATAGGAACTACTTGGTCTACTGGAATTAAGATATTAACAACGAGACAACAATTAAAATTCTTTAAGAATATGGATTCAAGTTCTATGGATATTAATGATGTATTTAGTAAGTTAGGAGAAGAAATAAAAGAGTATAAAGGAGGTAAATAGAAGTGATAGAATTTTTTGAAGATGCAATGGAAGAACCAGCATTTTGGATACTTGGTGGTGGTGGTATTGCAATGGAATTGATTGGGTGGATAGTTAGTAAAAGGATGATGGAATTTTCATTTCCTTTTTGGCAATTAGTGATAATGATGATTGGAACAATAGTTGCAGCTGCTTTTTTTGCTACAAAAGATTAAAATGAAGAAAATAGAAGAGGTTGAAGTGAATGGAGAGAAGGTTTATTTAAGAAAAACTTTTTTAGGTTGGAATGTTGTTAATCCAATAAAGATTAATGGTAAGTGGAATTTGAAGAATATAATTGCAGGAGGAAATTGGTATAAATTAATTATTGTTGCAGGAATGGTAATTATTATCTTGTTTTGTTTATATGATTGGGCTAATGCTATTAAGGTAGCAAGACAATGTTTAGCAAGTAATAAATTATTTAATTTAGTACCTTAATAATAAAAAGAGGGTAAAAATAAAATGAAAGAATTAAAAATAGGTATACTTTATTTAGGATTACATAATCAATTAATTAAAAAGTTTGGTGCTGGTTCAGAGATAACAAGAAAAGAATTTGATTGTAAGATAGGAAAACATGGGCAGATACCAAAGAAGTTAAAACCAATAGTATTAAGAGAGATGGAATTAAAGGGTTTAATTAAAAAAGTAAACAGAGATATTATTAAATTACTTCCATTAGAAATTGACCTAGAGAATGATTGTTATAAATTATTTCAGCTTGTTGGATTAATAGAAAAATAAAATTGATTTACTTTTTTTAAGTTACAACTATTGTTTAAATATTTATTAATATTATAATTTTAATCTGGAGGTTAAAAACAACAAATGACAATGAAGTTAAAAGATAACAGAGCCGAAAATTCATCTTGGTGTTGTAGTGTTAAAGATGATTTTAACCAGTCATTTTTACCTCTTTTCTTACCAACACTACCTCCAGATATTTTATTAGTTTAAAATAATTAAATAAAGGGATATAATAATGATAAAAAAAAGTAGTAAAAATTCAACATCAAAACAAAACTTTTACTTTGCTATATTAGAAGAATTAAAAGTTAATACAAATCTTCTAAGAATACAAAGAAAATTATCTATTTCTAAGCAACAATTAAACTATTATCTTCGTGGATTGAAGAAAAAAGGTTTTATTTACAAAAAAGGTAAAGGTTGGTGGGAAGTTACAGAAAAGAGTAAAAATGCAACACAGTATAGTAATTTTTTTGATAAAGATTTTATTAGGGGTCATGCTTATGTTTGGAACATAGAATTACTAAAAGAAATAAAGGATTGGAACAAAAGAATAGAAATTTTAGAAAAGAAAGGAATTAATTATAAACTTGTAGGAAACTTAAAAAATATACCCAGAATTAAAGTATTAGGTAGAAAGATTTGGCTTTGTAATAATCATATAAGAATATTTGATATAAAGGATTCTTCTTATTACGGAGAAACTGCAATAGAATCAAGTAATATGGCTTTAAATGAATTATATTTGATTGTAGGGGCATTGGAGAACAAATTAGGGGTATTACTGAAACCATTTAAGTTCTCATATAGGAAAGAACACTACGCTTTAATTAAGAATGATTTAGCAATAGACCAAAACCAAAAAGGAGTTATATGGAGATTAAAAGATAATGAAGGAGAATGGTTGTTAATTGATGATTCATTAGAACAAGGTGGAGAATTAGAGAATGTAGGAAAAAAAGCATTTAAAACAAATATACTTCTGCAAAAATGGTGGAATGATATGAAAGATACAGACTTTAAGGTTACTCCTACATTTCTTATGGAAATGATGAATGGAATACAAGGAAACCAAGTTATCTTTGATAAGAATATGCAATCACACATTAAAGCAGTTCAACAATTAGGAAATTCAGCAAAAGCAAATGAAGTAACCGTAGGTTTATTAGCAGATGAGGTAATTAAATTAAGAAAGGTAATTGAGGAGTTAAAAAAATGAACAAACCAAAAGTAGTAGAAATAAGTGAAACATTATTTGAGATTCCTGAATTAAATCATATAGTTAAATTACAAACTAAAAAAGGAAGAAGGATATGGACTTGCTCATGTCAGAATCATGCTAGGTTCAATAATGAAAATGCTTGGTGCTTTGATAAAGAATTGGTTTTAGAATATATTAATTTAAAGAAAGTAAGAAGTGAATTAGATAAGTTAATTAATTCCTACGAAGGATTTTCAAATATAAAATTAAAGTTAAACCCAAGAATACCCTTAAATGATTTAAAAGAATTAAGATATAAACTAAAATGAATGAAAGAGAATTAGATAGATTTAATTTAATGAGGGCTTATATTAAAGACTGAAGGAGAGATAAGTCTTCAAGCACAGTTAGTTAAAGGAGTTTTTAAAAATGAAAAAAAAGATAATAAATAAAAAGATAGATGAAGCAGTATTAGAAATGTTAAGAAATACTACTTCTAGTATGAGCATAAATCAAATAACCAGAAAACTAAAAGAAGAATATAAAATTCAAGTAAGCCCCCAAGTAGTAAAAAGACATTTAGAAATATTAGTTGAAAATGAGGAACTAGAAAAGATATAAAATGCCAAAACAAATAAAATTTAGAGCACCATTACCAAGAGTAAAAATTGTAAATAGATGTATTATCTGTGGAAGAATAACTTCTATGGGAGAGTTCATTTGTCCTAATTGTAAGAAAAAAAGGAGAATTTATAGATGAAAGAAAAACAACTAAATTTTAATAATTCAAAAGAAGAGAAAGTAATTGTTTATCCTAACGGAAGAAAGGTAAAAAGAATATTAAAGTCTCATGAAGAAGATATGGGAGAAAGAGGAATATATAACAAAAAAAATAAACTTAATGATTTAACGGGTAGAGAATGGACTTTTTTTATTAATTCAGTTAACGAAACAGATTTTTCTAAAAATGAAGATGAATTTAGATTATGGGAATATTTAAGAGATTCTTTAATAGCAACTAAATTTGGAACTGGAAGCAAAGATTCCATAGGACATAATTTGAGAAAACTTCATCCATCTCCAAAACCTCCACAACTTATGAGGGATATTATTTCTTTTTTTACAAAAAAAGACCAGTGGATACTTGACCCATTTATGGGTGTTGGTGGAACACTTCTCGGAGCATCGTTGTTAGACCATCCTAGAAATGCTATTGGTATAGATTTATGTGGAGAATATCTTAAAATTTATAATAAAGTGTGCGAACAAGAGAGAATTAGAAAACAAAAAACTATTTTAGGAGATGCGAGAAATATATTAAATTTTGATGAAATTAAAAATAGAGAATTTGATTTGATATTAACTGACCCACCATATGCAGATATGCTATCTAAAAAGAGAACTGGGGGGGATAGAAAAGATAAAGGCTCTTTTACTAATGATAAGAATGACCTAGGAAATGTTTCTTATGAAGAATTTTTTCCAGAATTTAAGGAAATAATAAAAAAGACAGTAAGTGTTCTAAAAAATAAAGGTTATCTTGTTATATTTTGTAAGGATTTGCAACCTACAAAAAATCATCACAATATGCTTCATGCAGATATTGTAAACTCTTTGAGAGAAATTGAAAATCTGGAGTTTAAAGGATATAAAATTTGGTATGATAAAACTATAAATTTATATCCTTATGGTTACCCCTTTTCTTTTGTTTCTAATCAATTACATCAATATATCTTGGTGTTTAGAAAAGAAGAATGAGATACATCGGAAAGGGCTTGCACAAATGAAAAAAATTAAAAAAATCTGCACAAATTGGAAAGGGGGTTGCACAAAATGAAAGCTCAAAACTTAATTCAACTAAAGGATACAATATTTTTTAAAGATAGCCCTATTAATGAAAACATGACTACTCTTTTGTTTGGAAGATTGGTTTTTGATAAGTCTGAAAAAGAATTACCTGATAAAGAAGAGAAAATTGAAGAAAGAAAAAAATGGCTTCTTCAAGTAATAAATTTCAAAAAAGATATTAATAAATTGCTAATGGGTAATAAAGAAGATGAAGACTAAAAGTTTTATGAAGAGATTGTCTGAATTTGGTTTTAAAAAAGTTATTTTAAGTTATGACGCTTTTTTTTCAATTTTAGTTTTATTCTTAGTAGGGATTTTAACAAATTGGGTTATTTTGGAAAGTACAGCTAAAGGTATCTTAGAGATTTTTATACAAGTATCCTCTGCTCTATTTGCAATAGTATTAGCTGGACTTGCAATAGTAACTTCTTTTATAGATAAACAATTTGTATACATGTGGAAAGTGGCTGGAGAATTTGATAACATGATTACCCTTTTCCAATATAATCTTTTTACCCCCATGTTTATATTGCTTCTTTCTCTTTTTATAGATTTTATTTATTATAATTCAGTATTAATGATAATTGCAATTGCACTTTTTGTGTATATGATTTTTTCATTAATTTCATTAATTAACTTTATTTGTAGATATGGATTGCAAAGAGGAGAATTTGTTAAAAATTTTATAGAATTGGGAAGAGAAAAAAGATAATTAAAAATCAATTTATCCTTGCAGATGAAAAGTTAGTGAACGTGATAAATCTCTTAAATTCTTCAAATCAAATATACTTTCCAGTTGTTATACATTGTTAAGTTAAAGGTTGGTTTATTGATTCAATAGATACTCAAACAAGATTTCTTTTAAGTGCTGAATATGTTAAATCAAGAGGGAAAACTGAAATAACTTATGCTTTCAAACAAACTAAAGAAAGAGCAAGAAACCATATTTTGCTTTGCACAACTGACGGACTTTTAACCTATTCAGATGTTATTAAAAAAGTTTTTACATATAGAGCATTAAGAACTAAAGAAGTAATACACAATAGAGTTAATGCTTCAAAAGGAGAGGGATTTAATATCTACATAGAAAGATTACATAATTCATTAAGACAAAGAACTGAAAGTTTTAGAGGATTTCATGGCTCAATAGAAAGTGCAAATAGCATAATGAAAGGTTTAGTTATATTCTATAATTTTATTAGAGTTCATCAAGCGATTAAATGCTGTCCTTATGAGTTGGCTATTCCAGAATTAAAACTTAATTCTGAAAATAAATGGTTAGAGTTGATACAGATTTCTAAAAAACGATAGGTTTAAATGTTACAAATTGTTACTATTTGTAACAATGGTTAATAAGAAAAAAGTTGGTTGTGGTGTGGCAAGAATAGACCCCTCTTTACAAGGAGAGATAGAAGAACTATTAAAAAAAAATGATAATAAGATTTATTGTGCTTCTGTTTCAAATTTTATAAAAATTGCAGTAAGAGAACTCCTTGATAGAGTAAAAGAAAACGAAAATAAAATGAGGTTAGCAAGTAAATGATTTCTGAAAATGATTATAAAAAAAGTGAATGGAGACTAAATACAGAAAAATATTTGTTTTTGTTATCCACAATTGAAAAACTATATAAAGATAAAAAAATAAATAGGAAACAAAAAAAAGAAATAGAGGAAAGAATAACTTTCCTCTTTAAAAAAAATTATTGGAAATTAAATCCAAACTTAAAAGAACCTTTACTTGCTAAAATATTCAACAGCATGTTCAATACTTTTTACATTTCTTAAATCATTAATATTCTGATTAAGTTTACAAAAAATATTTGCTTGAACTACCCTGTCCCATTTGGCAAATTTAGGTAAATAAGATTTTCTTCCATCTTCAATGATTAGTTTTATTCTATCTTTTGAACCATATTTGGCTAATCCCATATCACTTTTTTCTATTGTTTTCAAACTCATATCTGAGTTTAAAAATAGAGGAGGGTTTGGTTTTCCATTTCCTCCTCCACGATATAATCTGTGACAAGTCCCATTAGCCCCAATAAGAAAAGAATAGATAATCATTGTAAATCCTCCATTCTCAGTTATAGGTAATCCAAAGACATACCAATCTATTTCTTCAAATAATGAAGAAACTATTTCCCAAGATAAATCGTAAGTTTTCCAATTAGAATATTTTACAATACATTCTTTAAATCTTTCAGAAATATATTTTGCTTTTTCTCCTAAGAGAATTAATCCTTTATTAGTCTTAAAGCAAATATCTAAAACAGGAATAACTCTTTTATCTTGATTCTTTTCTAAAAAATTATTAATTCTTATCTTGAAGTCATCAAGACTTTCATTTTTAATAAAGTGTATTAATCTTACATCACTCTCTTCAATATTTTGGATATAGTTTATAACTTCTATTTCCTTTTCTGAAAGAGTTTTATTCTCGGTAAATTGTGGATAAAAAATTCCATTCATATTTTTATTATCTGAACAAAACTTTCTAAAATCCTTTTTTAATAAAACTTTATCAAATTCTTTAGAAGTAATTTCTTCATCAAAGAATATTTTGACAAAAGAAAATTCTTTCAAACCTAAATCAATATGTAAATCCTCTCTTTTCATAGAATTTCTACAAATTAATTCGTGGCTTGTTGGAATATGTTTTCTAATATTTGTGGTCATTTTGTTTTTCACCTCCGTTAACTCTGTGGGTTACACTTTTCCACAAAGTATTTAAACGAAATTGATTATCTAATATTGTATTATTGTAATCTCTTTCTAAGATACTTCGTGAGATAGTGGACACTATGTGACTATGTTCTTTTTCAAAATTAGTGAAACTATCACTCTCCATTTTTAATTTTCAATTTCCAATAGAATAAGAATTTATTCTCATTCGTAAAATTTCAGAATTATCAAGGATTACTTATATTTAAATGTTTTTATACTGGAAATAGAGGTCTCCCTTAGGATATTTCCACTGGAAAAAATTAGGAAAAACAAAGTTGAAGTAAAAGGGGAGATTTAACCATTGAAATTTTACAAATGAAGCAGACAACAACAGGATTGTTGAATATCAATTTTAATCTTTTTTTTCCTTTTACCTCTAATAAACACACACAAAACAACTATTTAAATATTTTCTTATAATTCAAAATTCAAGAAAAAGAAGTTTTACCAACCTTTAACTTAACAATGTACAGTTGTTAGAAAAAATGTTCTAATTGGAAGAGTAAGTAAAAAAATATTAAAAGATAAAATGGAAAAGCTTTATTAATTATTTATAAATATTAAATTTATTACTTAATATATTTAAGATGATAGATTATGCAAGATTAAGGAGAGCAAGACATTGTATATACTGTAATAAAGTATTAAGAGCAGGAAATAAATCTGGGATATGTTCTAGTTCAAAATGTAGGAATAAAACACCAAGAATAAAAGAATATAGAAGGATATATCTTAAGGAATATTATTGGAATAGAAAAAGAGAATACTATAAAAATTATTATATAAAGAATAGAGAAAGATTAAAAGAGTTGGGAAGGTTGAGATATAATAGAACAAAATATGAAAATTTAATAGCTAAAAAATCTGTCACTAATTAATTTCTACACATATTTAAATATATTATTTCTATATAAATTTATGGAAACAACATTAAAAAAAGATATTCCCCTATATCTAGCTATATTAATTAGTGCAATACTTGGTGCAGTATCTTATGCAGTAATTTATATAGGACAAGATAATGGAGTTGGTGTAAAAATTCTTGCAGGAGTTACTATAGGACTTATTGTAGGAATTATTGTATCATTTTCTTATGAGGCATTAAAATAGGGAGGTCTATATAGATATATAAATAAAATGACAACAAATTGGGATAATTTATTTAAGGTAAAGATAGCAAATCCAAGTAATTCTATGATGAAGCATGAAGTAGTAAAATTAATTTTAGTTATAAAGTTATTAGAAAAGTATAAAGGAAAAAGAAATTGGATTAGAATTTATACAGAGTTTGAATTAGAAAATGGATTAAAACCAGATGTTTATTTAGAAGATATTAAAACAAAGAGTGCGATAGCATTTGAAATACAAAAGAAATACACTCCAGAATGGCTTAAAGATAGAACAAGTAAATATAAAGAATATTTACCATATAACTTTAATTCTTTTGATTGGATACCAATAGACTTAAATGAATTTTCAGGTGATATAGAACAAATAAATGATAAATTAGAGGATTTTATAATTTAAAATGACACCAAAAATAATAAAATACCCAACAATAGAAAGACAAGAAATAAAAGGTTTAGATTTAGATATAATAAGGAAAAGAGGTAGTGCGAAAACTTATTCTGGAATGTTAATAGCAAAGATAAAGGAATCAAGAGACAAAGGAAACATAGAAACAGCAAAGTTCTTAGAAGCATTATATAATCTATATAAAGAATATCATCCAAAGAATATTAATAAGGTAGAAATACTTGATGGATGGAAAGGGAAAGATAATATTGAAGTATTCAGAAACTTTGAAGAAGATTTCACAATTATAACTCATCAAAAAGATAAAGAAGGAGAAGTAATGAAAGTAACTAAACAAGTATCAAAGAATGATGTAAATAGAATCCTTAATTATATCTTAACTTGGAAAATAGAAGAACAACATAAATGTTATGATTTTTCAAATATCTTAGGAGAGACAAATTGGCAGGAAGTTTGGAAAAAGAGAACAGAAGTTTATTTTAATAAATATTATTATCCAATTAAAGTTTTAGAAGCATTAGGAATTATTAAATATTCAGGAAAAGGAGTTGTTACAAGATTAAGATGTCTTGGTCAGTGTAACTAATTAGTTTAGACAAGTATTTAAATAGGTATATAGATATATATAGATATATAAATAAAATTATAAAGGATTGGGATATTTAAATGACAAGACTAAAATTAAATAAAGAAAAACACTTAATAAGTTTACCAAAAGGATTAAAGAAAGATGTAGTTATACATTTCATAAAAAAAGGAGACCTTTCAATTAGTAAAGGTTTTTCTAAATATATTGAAGAATTAATTAAAAAGGATATGGAGAATTGGGAGAAAGATAAGTGAATAAGTATTTAACTTAATTCATAAAGATAAATATGGAACAAGATAATATGAAAGAAAATAATAAGAAAAGTTTAACTTTAAATAGTGATTTAAAAGTAAAAGAACTAAAAGATGGTAGAAAATACTCTGTAAGAATAGATAGAAGAAGAATTTTCTTTCCAGATGAATGGTTAAAATTAATTAAAGAAGTAAATGAATCAAATAAACAAATACT
>JABXJQ010000132.1_pt1 | contig 11629 bp, 7 predicted proteins | sample 7436221 | NCBI WGS metagenome assembly JABXJQ01 (sample SAMN14395755, study PRJNA613071) | wetland metagenome | isolation source: water sample H0 from high-altitude wetland | place: Chile: Salar de Huasco, high-altitude wetland | collected 2015-11-10
CCCCATGTGTGGAAGAGTTGGATCCCTCTACTGCACCATTTTATGTGAATTTGGTTATTAGTTTTTATTTGTTGTAAGTAACTCCTACTAGCTGGTGGTTGTAGATTTCCACCGCCAAGGGTTGATTCACTTTAACGTTCAGTTATATCCAACACCAAACTTCCTCCCATTGGTAAGTGCTTCATTCTGTTAGTTGTAAGGGTTGTTTCTCTACTCTTCTGAGGTATTTTATTCCTTACCAAGTTAACACCTCTTCTTTCTATTTCTTGTTGAAGGTCAACACTCTGTCTTGTGGTCTGTCTTCAATTCTGACATCCTTCTAGGTTACTCTAATAATTTTTCCCCCTTTACATCTTTAATGAAGAATTTATTTCCTTTCTTTTGTTCGAAGGGAAATCATTTAACGGGCACTCGCAACCATATTCAAGTTTCGATTTAGGGTTTAATTGTAATCATTTAGGGTAATTTTTGTTGGAAGATTAACGTGCCTTTTAATTAATTGGGTTTCCTAAAATTTAGTTCTGCTATAATTGTGATGTCTTATTCAATAGTTTTTTGAGTTTTACCGATTCTAAATATCATGGAAATTTGTTGTTTCTATCACTGTGGTTTGACCACAAGATTTAGATTTACATATATAGTTATTTCCATGTAATTTATTTCATAGTTGTGGCACTGTTAATTTCGTAGAGGAAATCTTTTCTTATGGCATGTATGTTTTTCATTTGCAAGAGGATTTATTAAAAAAAAGAAACCATTTATAGTTCTTCCACATAAATTACTCTACTGGTTATAAGTTATCAATCACATTTTTTCCAGTTCTTGGTTTTCTAATTTATGCCTAATGTACCTAGAAAAATTTGTACATTCGACATCGCTATTATATTTATTATAGTATATAAATATGGTTCCTTTTCCAGCACATTATTCCTCACTATACTACATAGATTCAAAATAAAACCCTCTTTAATGCACATAAAACCCAATTCAATCTAAACCCTCTTTTATCACAGAAATCCCATCTATTACTTACGGAATATACATCTCTATCTTTCATTTCTTTTCTTTTGTAAATCAAGTTTCTATTCATTCTTCCAAAAAAGAGTACATCAAAAGTAAATCGCCTGTAGTCTCAGCCCAACTAGGTTTTTTTACTACCGCAGACAACAAATGACAGTGCAATAGAAAAACATCAAGTGATAAAGTCCACAATGTGAAGGACTAGAAGCACTAGTAAACAAAAAAGATACATAAAACACCTATAATCATGTTAGTCATCATAAGTGATGGAATTTGGGTTGTCTGGGATTGTTCCTGGAGGCAGAGGAGTGCAGAAATAACATTAAATGTGATCTTCAAATTGGGTCATCCAAGTCTCCAACTTTTCAAATTTTTCAGATAACATGTTCAGGAATTTCCAGATGACCACCACATGTTCCCAAGTGTGGCATTGAAAGTAGTGCATCTTGTTCAAGGTTGTAATTAGCTCTATGTGCTCCTCCTTCCTCACTCGCTCCGCAGTTGCCATTCAATCAAGAATTGATTGAATGAGGTCCTAATAGCACTATATACAACACACCTACTGCTTCCCACGTCCCACTCAATGCACCACCCCATGAACCCTCACTCCTTTGTGACTACCCTGTTGTCACTCACTGCATTGTAGGTTTCAATTGGCCAAGGTTTCCCAAGAGAAATAAAGTTTGGAGCCTCTTTCATATACCATAGAAGCTATCAGAGCCAAATCATACCCTCTCCATCATGTAGCTCTCGAAAATATCTTTCCAATGGTATATGGAAGTCCAAAAATGGACTCTTGGAGCAGGCGTTAAGGCATTCTGAAGTCTACCTTGGAAAAACCAAGAAAATCTAGAAAATGATTAAATGTGGAGGCAAATCGCAGTTAGAGGTCTAAAGGGCCGATCGCAATCGCATATCAGCATCGGCGGGTCTAGGTGGGTTAGGAGAACTGATGTTGAAAGGAATAGTGGTTTGTCGATTGCCAATATCGCATATCGGCGGTCGGCAGGTTTGGGCACAACTTTTATCGCAAATAAGCATATCAACATACTAACGGATAAATGAGATGACACTCTAAAACCTTGCAAGAGGGCTGATATCAAGATGTAGTGTAAAAGTTCCAGGGGCGGGCTGAAAACCATTTACAAAGGAAAACCATGGGAAAACAAAGGTCGGGTTGCTCCCTTCTCTCTCTTCCATGTGGAATCGCCAATCAGCTATCAGCAGGGTCCCAAGGCACATGTTTAAGGATTATTAGCAGTTCACACTGTTGAAAGCCGATATCACAGTTCCAAAGTCTCACGATATCGAAAATCAATAGATCTACAGGATCCAAAACTTAAAAGACCTACAGGGGGTCGATCTACGATATAGTTTTGTATTGTTGGGGAAGGAATTAAACAAGTCAACATAAGAAAGGTGGAGAAAACAGGGATGGGCGAACCGCCTTTCTCTCTCCTCTGAGGGGCCACATGTCACACTACTTGCAAGTCCCACATCCTGCATCTCAGTGACCCCGCAGTCACAGTAAACTCCAAAATCTTGTGGGGCCTTGATATTGTGATATAGACCCAAATCGCCTGGGAGGTGCTGATTCCTACATACAAAGGAAATGCCTATCAAACTGGGTCCAGTGGGTCCTTTTCTCTCTCCTCGAGGGGACCACATGGTAGCCTCTGATTGGCCCTCTAAGCTAACAGGACAACTAACGTCAGCAATGATATGGAAGTATGGTTGATGACATGGCAGACGACACATGTCACCCGATTTTAGTGTTTTCAGGGGTGAATGGGGGAATTTTTGGGTGCCACATGTCACCACTCACGAGGTGACTTGTGGCAATGATTATGTCATGCCGTGGACCGATGATCGTAGCGGTTAAAGGAAAAAACCTCAAGACATTGGTGCAGTGAGATTGCGATATGTGGGCACTCCCCATTGATGCGATAAAGGATTAAGGCAGGGTATATAGGGACCTCGCGTCCGGACTAGCAACCTGCGCCAAGGGAAAAGCATAGAGCAGGGTAAAATATTGTTGGAGTGCCAATATGCAGGAGAAACTGATAAAAAAGGAAAAGGCCTCTAAACATAAGTCTGAGCACCTTATCACCTGAGGTCTCAGCTCCTGGTCCTAGCTCCCAGTTATATCAAGAAATGCACATGAAGGGGTACGATAAGGGGGGCTAAAGGGGAAATCCAAAAATATGCCCAATTTCACCTATTTTATAGGAAAAATCCCACAACTGCGTGACTATGTTTTTTCCATGGAACGCAACTCACCCACCTTGTTAAGGCACTAATTTTCTAATACAGAGGTTTAATGGGTGGATGGACCGACAACTAGTAGACTTTAAGGGAACATGGTGTAGCAATGGCCCCAGTTCATGGGATTCAAGAGGATTAATGGTTCATCATGGGACCTCGTCCCTCTACACAGCAAAGGACTGCAAAGGAAAGTGCTTTCAGTTGACCCAACCCCCACTTCACAGAACAAGGCATCTCAGCAGTAAAGGCAGAAGCAATGGGAGCAGTTGAGCAGCACAAAAGGCCATACCATGAAAAAATTATAGCCTAAGGCCGATGTGATCATAGGATGGGCACAGAGAATTTCATTTACTATTTTGCCTGGTTATTTACTTAGTTTTGTCCTTTAACATGCCTTCCTTCCAATGAATCATTCATTTTTGTAATACATTTTTGGGCCACATATCCATTCAACACTGATACAGCTAGTCGACTTGACAACTAAGTCTATGGATAGATATTTTTGATGTAATGTATCTTCTTGATCCCCTTGGATAAATATGGGAAAGCAAGACTTACTTTAGGTTCAAAAATTCTGGAGAAAACACTTCATGTTATATTTTCAGACTATAACTCCTTTGTAATACAGATCCATTCATAATATCAAGGAAACAGTGGTGATTCCCTCTTCAAAGGATTACAATATGTGTTCCCCTTTGTTTAACTCATTTTCTAGGTCCATGCTTCTTCCCTGAATTCATGTAATTATTGTTTCTAGATGTGTTTCAAGATCCTTCATATATTCATTAGAATCTATATGTTAATGCAAATGCCTGTAACTGTTTCACATATTCATTTGTCTAAACATTGTTTATGTATATGCATATGAGGAATATTGAGATTAGATCTTTAAATCCACATCACATGAATCATAGCTCTCATCTTCCCCTTCATTCATTATTTCTTCGTGTAGTCCACATCAACATAGAAATCCTTAATGTCTCAAGCTCTGTGTGTTAAATATAGAAGTATTTAAGCCTTAGGCTCTATCTGATGAGTTACTCTTATCTATTTCCCTCTCTCACACACTCTGAAAAGAATATTATTTGTAAGAAATTGAAGCTCTCCACCTCTACTATTTTTATGGCTATTTCTGATATCTGAACGTGTGAAGAAGTATAAGAAATATATGTTTTATTTCTTTTGGATTAATGAACCAATATATTTCCTATATACATATGTATCTATTGAGCATAAGTGTTGTGTCCATTATCCTATAAATTATTTGAGACATGCCATTTTAGATGTGCCCTAGAACTGGTCTTGAATAAATCCAAGTTTGTCTCTGGAAGATACAACATCTTTTAGCGTCGTTGTCGGGGAGCTTATTGAAGGATTCTTTCCCCTAAGGTACGACAAGCTGAAACACTCTTTGAATAGGTGATCAAAGTCTATTATGATTGTGCTCATATCACCTTGGCAACTCCACACCCTTCTCCTTATCATTCATAACACTATCTTTTAAAAGGCCTCGTACTTGCTCATATACATCCCAGGATAAAGCTCCATTTGTATCTTACCTTGAAAATTTGATTTTTAAGAAAGTATGGAAAGAGAAAAAATCCCCCAGACTATGCTACTATCTCACCAACCTTCAAAATTCCCTCTTCCAATTCTCATCCTTCTCCAACTTAGTAATCAGGACTTACTCCTAAGGCCCTAACATACCCTCCTTCCCCTACAACCCCTGTGGTCTTAACCCCAATCCCTCAAGAAAAATTGAATCTCCCTCCACTAGTCCAGATGGCTCTCCCAGGCTTTTTTCTCAATAAATATGCACCTCTTGATCTACCCCAACCTCTGAGTGCAATGCCCCGGGACTACCCAAAGCATCTCCCTAGATTCAACAGGGAAGATGATAACACGGCACAAATTCATATTGAAACCTTCAGTTCTTTTTCCGAGAACATAAATGTGGAACATTTGGATGTGGTTATGGGACTCTTTGTACAATCCCTCGATGGAGAGGCTAGAAAATGTTTCAAATCCCTACCTAATGCCTCCATCGATATATGGGAGCAACTTGAAAACTCTTTCACCCAAAAATGGGGAGAAAAGATGAACCATGAGTACCTTCTTACTAAATTTAATGCAATAAGGAAAAATCCTAAGGAGGATACTATAGAATTTATCAAAAGATTCAATAAGCAATTCAGTAACCTACCAGCCAACATAAAGCCTCCCTCAGCTACAACTTGTGTATTTTTCTTGGGAGCCTTTGACTCTGATGTTGGTATTAACCTTAGAGAAATGAAATCTACCACTCTAGACCAACTTCAAATTGATTCTCTTGAAGTGGAGGTGAATCTGGCCTCGGTGGGAAGTCGAGAGCAAAGTAAGAACCTGCTGAACCCAAAATTGGAAAAGAGGAGGCATCCTCCTCTGGTCAACTTGGGGAATCATCATACGCAAAGTGGGAATATCTAGACAAACTCATCAATATTCTATCACAAAAAGTTGGGAATCTCAAAATTGAGAACAAGAACCTCTCCAGGCAGAATTCGTAAGTCAACAACCGGGGCTATAACCAACAATATAGAAGGCCTCCACTACAATTACTTCCAAGAGAAAGAAAGGAGCAGCTGGATCAAAATTCTCATCCCTTATACTTGGAATATAGTCCCAATGAATAATATTTTGATACTCAGGAGATACATGGCAATATGTATGTTGGTTTTTCTAAAGAGGAACATGAGAAGATGGCTCACCAGGAGGCTAGTCATCACAGATAAGCAGCAGCAGAGGAAGAAGATATGGATTATTATTGCAGATAGTTTGTATAGTTCATGCAAACACAGCCACAACATAATTATAATCAAATATCTATGAAGAAGAGGACGAGAGAACCAGAACAGCAAGGGGAAGCTTCTCCCCAAGTGGTTCCTCCAACCCCAGACAAAGGGAAGGGTAAGCTACATCCTAACCCACCCAAGATAGGAGTCTCTCCAAATAAAGAGAGAAATGGTCTTAAGGGACACAAAGAAAAACAGGCACCTGCTCCACTGACAATTGCTGGTGGAAAGGGAGAAGGAACAGAGCATGCATATGCAAAAAAGGCCCAACATACGTTCAATGTTGAGAAGCAGCAAGAAAGATGAAAATTCATGTTCCTCTGACTAAGATTTTAAAGCATCCTCATTACAAAGCTCAAGTCTCCAAATTCATGCAACCAACTCGCTTAGCACCATCCCATGATAGCTTGAAGCTCGAGGAGGAGAGGCCAATGGTTGTTTTTGGGCCACATGTGGAAGATTTGGACCCCTCTACTGCAACTTTTTATGGACTTTGGTGATCCATGACCTTTTGTTGCATAACTGCATGCTGGATTCAAGAGCTTCACACAACCTCATGCCATTATCACTAATGTAACAGCTGAGTTTCGAGATAACCAAACCATACAAATACTTGTACTCCTTTGACTCCAAGAGATTCAAGTGCTTAGGCATGATCAAGGATCTGGTGGTAAACTTGGCTCAGATCCTAGTGAAAAGTGTGGTAATGGATATAACATTGGATGATATACCTCCTCATTTTGGAATGCTCTTATCTAGATCTTGGGGCTCCAAAGTGGGTTTCTCTATCAAGCTAGACCTTACTTATGCCACAATTCCCACTTTTGGAGGTGAGCAAAGAAGGTTGTACAGAGAATCTCGGTTTTTGAAAACTGTGACTGCAACTAAAGGCTCAGAGAACTCCCCAGTGCATGGGAAAGACAGTGACATCTCCTACCTATTCTTAGAAGAGGATGAGAACCTCTTAGAAGAAGCATCAATACACTTGACAAGGTAGTTTAAATACTAACATTTAAATGAAAACAAGGAATGGAAGTTATACTTCGATGGAGCAAACTCAAAATATGGGAACGAAGCTGGAACATTGTTAGTATCTCCGGAAGGCAAAATGATACCCCTCTCTTTCAAGCTTGAATTTGAGGTGACCAACAATGTAGATGAGTATGAGGCATTGCTCCTGGGATAACAAATGACGAGAAATATGAACATAGAATTCCTATTGGTCTATGGAGATTCTGAGCTAGTAGTGAAGCAGATCAGAGACCAATGCCAAGCCAAACACCCCGGGCTGAGGACATACCGAAATGAAGTGTGGGAATTAATTAAAAATTTATTCCTGGCCTTTAACATCCATTTTCTACAAGCACTTTCATGCCCCCAAAGAATCCACTCCTCAGATATGAAATAGAAGTCAGACATAGGCCTTCAATACCTGATAATTTCAAACATTTCCAGGTATTCAAAGATGACGATTAAGTAAAAAGATTCATAGAATTCATTGAGGAGTTTTCCCACTCCACCATCGATCAAGAAGAATAAGAACAAGAACAAGAACAAGAACAAGAACAAGAAAGACATGGTGGCTACGAAAAAAATTGCAACTAAAAGGGAAAACCATCCCTTGTGGACTTTTTCCACTAAAAAGAATTTTCAATAAAGATGACATAGCATCCAAACCAATGGCCCCAAAAAAGGATGAGCAATTAAAATACTGAAACATTAGATTAGAGGAGGAACCCCATACGATCAAGTTGTCCAAAGGATTCCCCCCCCCACAATACAGATAGAGGTATTTAGATATGTTCAAAACTTACAAAGATGTATTTGCTTGGTGTTATGATGATTTGAAATCATTTGAAACAAATATTATTCAACACAACATTCCTCTGAAGAGTGGGAGAAATCCATGTAAATAGAAACTCATATAAATAAACCCACTCTTACTCCCCTCCATTGAAAAGGAGGTAAGGAAGCTCTTGCAAGCCAAAATCATGGTCCCTCTAAGATTCTCTAAGTGGGTGGCTAATTTGATCCCTGTCCAGAAAAAGAACGGAGAGACATGCCTATGTGTGTTCTTTTGAAATTTAAACAGGGCATCCATAAAAGAAAACTACCCTCTACCCAAGATGGATAATATATTGCAGAAGGTAGTGGGTGCGGCTAGAATGTCCATGATGGATGGATTCTCAGGATATAACCAAGTGATAGTCCACCCTGAGGACCAGAAAAAGACTTCTTTCACAACCCCGTGGGGGACCTTCATATACATCAGCATGCCATTTGGGTTGATAAATGCAGGAGCCACATTCCAGAGAGCTATGGACATAGATTTCATGGGCGAGCAAGATAAATTTGTGGCAGTTTACTTAGACGACATCACAGTCTTTTCTAAGACTGATGAAGAGCATATCCTCCATTTAAAGCTCAATTTTGAGAAGTGCAGAAGGTATGGCCTCTCTCTGAATCCAAATAAGTCTCAATTCACCTTGAGTGAGGGGAAGCCTCTTGGGCACATAGTAGTGCAGGAAGGAGTAAAGATTGATCCTAAATGAGTCAAGGCCATCAACCTCATTCCCTTGCCTAGAAACAAGAAAGAATTCCAAGCCTTTTTGGGGAGGATAAATTTCTTAGGACGATTCGTGCCCAACTATGTTGAGATAGTTAAAGGTATCATAGATATTCTCAAGAAGGAGAACGAAGTTAAGTGGAGCCCCACCCCCCATGGTTCCTTCACTTGAATCAAAGAATCTTTGGCTGAGGCCTCAATGCTAGTCAGCCCCAATTATTCAGTGCCCTTCTACATCTTTTCTTTCGTCTCTCCACATACCATTGCTCCTGTACTGTTACACAAAAATAAATATGGTTACGAGCAGCCCATTTCCTTTTTCAGCCAAGTACTAAGGGACGTTGAGTTGAAGTATGGTATATTGGAGAAACAGGCTTATGCACTGGTCAAGGCACTCAAGTAATTTCGTATGTATGTACTGCAATGTGAAATCACAACGTTTGTCCCAACGACTATTGTCAAAGACATTCTGGTACAGGGCGACAGCGAAGGAAAGAGTGGCAGATGGGTAGCCAAAATACAGGAATATGAGCTGGAAATCAAGCCTACCGAGCTCATCAAAGGCCACAGGTTGGCAAATATTTTGTCTGAGTCTAACTGCCAAGCTCTAGGGTTAAACCTGATCACAAAGGAGGGTAGTCCAGAGGATGAACAAAGCAAAATTAAAATGGTTGTGCAAAAGATCTATGCCAAGTATGAGGGATCACCCAGGTATAAGAACATTGTTCCTTTCCTCTTATTTCTAAGATGCCCATTGGGACTAAATAGGTCAAAATACTAGAATCTAAGATTGCAGGCACGAAAATACATTATATCCAATGGAATGCTCTATTGGAAGGACCCTGTGGGGGTATTACTGTTGTGTTTGGTTGAGGGAGAAACTCATGAAGTGATTAAATATTTCCATTGGGGATTTTGTGGAGGACACTACAATTGGAAGGAAACAGCACAAAAAATCCTCTAGGTAGGATTTTACTAGCCCACGTTGTTTGGAGATGTTTATTCTCAAGTTAGATCATGCCAAAAATGCGAGTTGTTTGCTGAAAGACAGAAGTTTTCTCCTCACCCCCTAATACCTGTCCATGTAGAGAAACCCTTTCGACAGTGGGGATTGGAATTCATTGGAGAAATCAACCCACCTTCTAGCAGCCAACACAGGAGGAGTTTAACAACCATTGACTATTTTTCCAAGTGGGTAGAGGCTATCCTAGCTAGGAATGCTACTGATTCAGTGGTGATAAAATTCATGGAGGAGAACATACTGTCCCGCTTTGGGTGTCCTTTTAAAATCATCACTAATAATGCACAGGCCTTCAAATATGCCAAGTTCACTAGCTTCTGCCACAAATTCAACATCATTATTGGACACTCCACTACATACTACTCTCAAGGGAATGGCCTGGCCAAGTCTTCTAATAAAAATGTGGTGTGAGTTCTAAAGAATACAATCACTGAAAATCAAAGAAACTGGAACTCTCAAGTAAAGTTTTCTTTGTGGGCTAACCGCATAACACCCAAAAGATCCACTGGGAAATCTCCTTTTGAGCTATTATGTGGCAAGGTTGTTATCTTCCCTATCCTATTAGCAATGCCAATAGCTAAGTTGCTACAAGAAGCCAAGGAAGAGTCTAGCGCCTTGATTAGAAGGATAAATCAGTTGGCGGAGCTTCACAATAACAGAGAGTAGGTGGGGACCAAACTGTCAAACTATCAACAAAGGATGAAATCTCTATTTGACAAGACGGTTGAGGATAGACCTCTCTAGCAGGGAGATTTACTACTCATATGGGATGTTAGGTGAGAAGATAGAGGCAAGCATGGGAAATTTGACCCACTATGGTAGGCCCCTTCAAGATTGTAGAAGAGAGGGGAAACAACACTTACATGCTTGAAAACTTGGACGGTGAACTGTTGTAATTGCATGTAAATGGTTAGTTCCTAAAATTTTATTTTCAAAATTTGAGAAATATATCTCTTTCTCATTGTGAATATCCAGTATGTGTTGAAATTGTTATTTGAGTTTTTCAATTTATTATCAAAAATTCCTTTGTTACGAAATTATATTTTGTTTAAGAATGACTCCATGCCCAATGGAAGGAAAAGCTACTAGTCTACAGGTCCTCAACACCTTTCCAGCAAGGCACTGTCCCCAGTTGGAGCTAATGTTGTCACTCACTGCATTGTGCGTTTCAATTGGCCAATGTTTCCCAATAGTAGTGATGTTTAGAACCTCTGTCATAGACTACAAAAGATATTAGAGCCAAATCAGACCCTCTCCATTGTGTAGTTATCAGAAAGTGCATTCCAACGGTATATGGAAGTCCAAAAATGGACCCCTGGAGAAGAAGTTAAGGCATTCTGAAGTCTACCTTGGAAAAACCAAGAAAACTGAGAAAATGACTAAGTGTTGAGGCAAATCGTAGTTGGAGGTCCGGAGGGCCAACCGCAATTACATATCAATGTCAAAAGGTCCAGGTGGGTCAGGAGCACTGATGTTGGAAGGAACAACGATCCGTCGATCGCTGATATCGCATATCAGTGGTCAGCAGGTCCGGGCGCAGCTTTTATCACAAATCAGCATATCGACATACCAGTGGATCAATGAGCTGACACTCTCAAACCTTTTGGGGGGTCGATATCGTGATGCAGTATAAAATTTTCGGGGACAGGTCAAAAACCATTTACAAAGGAAAAGCATGTGAAAACAAAGGTCAAGTCGCTCCCTTCTCTCTCCTCCACGTGGCATCAGTGATCGGCTATAGCAAGGTACCAAGACACATGTTTAAGGATTATCGGTGGTTCACAGTGTTGAAAGCTCATATAGCAATCCTGCGATATCGACGATCAGCAAATCAGTAGGATCCAAAAATTAAAAGACCTATGGGGCGTCGACTCGTTTAAATTTTAATGTTGGTATTTCAACTGCCTTGTCAAGTGTATTGATGCT
>JABXJQ010000133.1_pt1 | contig 11626 bp, 27 predicted proteins | sample 7436221 | NCBI WGS metagenome assembly JABXJQ01 (sample SAMN14395755, study PRJNA613071) | wetland metagenome | isolation source: water sample H0 from high-altitude wetland | place: Chile: Salar de Huasco, high-altitude wetland | collected 2015-11-10
CCACAGAGCGGACATGAATAGTACAGCACGTCTATTGCTGCCCAAAGCCCGCTATTTCTATCGGGTCTCCGTATCTGCTTACGTGGATTAAAGACAAGATTAAAAACCTACCAGCAGAGGTCGTGCAGATTTTAACCGAGCTTATTAGCGGTATTTTAGACCCGAAGACGGATACCAAGGAAGCCAAGAGGGTAGCGGCTATTAAACTAAAGAAGTGCTCTGGCATCGGTTGTAAACCGGAAACCAAGAGTGATAACTGAGTACAAAAAAAAGAAATCATTTCAACTATCAAAAAACTTTAATTCTCTAGAGTTTGACTGTCATTGTAAATACCCAGAATGTACCACGACTCTGGTTGACTCTGACCTGGTAGACGCCCTGGAGTTACTAAGAAAAAAGGTGAAGCCAGTTCATATTTTGAGCGGGTATAGGTGCTCAGCTCACAACAAAATAGTGAATGGAAAACCTGGCTCGTACCACCTCCTTGGCAAAGCAGCTGATATATACGTAGAGGGCTTAGACATTTCTTCTCTGTATTATTACGTAGTAGATATTGCTGCTTTTAGAAGAGGCGGAGTGGGCATAGCCCAAACGTTTTTACATGTCGACGTTAGAAAATATTTAAGTCGCTGGTACTACCCAGCGGCGTAAAAGACAGCTCCAAACAAAATAACCAGCCAAAACATCACCTAAAAAAAAGCCTCATCGGAATCTCGTTCTCTTCCAATATTTCGCATAATTTCTCCCTGGACCTGCAAAGGTAGTACTTATGGCCCATGGCCTCTACCCTGGATTGAAATGCTTTTTGATTCTTTGATTGAGTTCCGTTCTCAGCTTTCAGCTCAAGGAAAATCGTGCGGGGCTTTGGGGTAAGTATTATTATATCACTAAAGCCAGCCATCTCTTTATTTGAGGTTATAAATTTACCGGCTCGCAGCACTCCGCTAACGCTGACTCTCCAATAGTCGAGTAGATTTTTATATTTAAAGAAATCGAGTAACGCCTTGCATTCAATTAAAACTTGGCTTTCTCTTATGGTGACCGCTTGCCGCATCAGTTAGACTTAACTAAATCATGCGGGTCATAAAAGGTAAACACTGCGGGCTTTGGGCAGCAATAGACGTGCTGTACTATTCATGTCCGCTCTGTGGGATGCACGTTCCGTGGGCGAAGTATCATCAATCGAGTACGCTTGTCGCTACATGTTGTGGGGTAGCATATGTGGCGAGACCGTTAAATGATTCGAGTCGGTTCGATATGGTGGCGTTTAACGTCGACATGAGTAATGTGGCGGTCCTATCGGCTATTCGTTTTTTCTAGTGAGTGTTTTTGCTAGTTCTGTTTTTTCTGTCATACTGGTTCTGAAATATTGTTGGATCAAATGCTTCGCTAGTAGACCATCCTCTGGACAGCCTTGTTTGAATGTTTTTTACCGATTGTCCCGTGATTATCGACCACTGTAAAACGGATCCTGTTTTACTATGGTGAGTTATTTTGGAGGCGCATCTACGGTTTCTGACCTGTTCAACCCGACTCGCCCATCTGCAATTGGATGGCCTGTAATCGCCGTAGTTATCAGTTCTGTCTAGTTCAAGTCCAACTGGCCTTTCTCCCATGTCCCTATAAAAGTTCTCAAATTTGTGCCATCGTTTGCATACCTTAATTCCGCGGCCACCGTAATAGCAAAACGATTTATGCTTTTTATTTAGGCATCTTTGCCGCATATTGCCCCACGCCTCGTATTCTCGGCTCTTATGTTTTCCGTGTTTTGTCATTGTGCTCTCGACGGTAATTCGTTAATCGCTACCGGTTGTCCATTAGGTCTATGGCCAGCACGATAACCGTTATTACTGCGGTCGCCACAAGCATTCCTATAGCCACAGCCATCGCGATATCCCTTTTCTGCTCTGCCATGTTTGCTTCTTTCTCATTTTAATAACTCATTCAATCTCGCCTCTAAAACACTTACTCGCAAGACTCCTGGCGTATACGCCCCAATCACTTCACCGCTCTCTTTCGTTATTACCGTAGCCGGAACGGTGGTGCCGTCCTTATAAAACGTCTTGTAGAATCTTGCGTACCTATCGGCCACAACGGGGAATGTGAACCCAACTTCCTTCTTAAATCTCTCCGCGTCTTCTTGCGTTACTGGCTTTCCGCCACTATTTCCAGCGATAAGAAATACCGTAGGCGTGACGCGCCTATTATGCTTGTAGCTAGCGTGCCACTCGTTTAATTCGTGGAGCTCTTCTCGACAGGGAATACAAAAACCTGCTGCGAAGAGATAGAGTTGTACTTTCTTCTGTTGCTGAAAAACTTCAATGATGTTTGGCCTGTTTCTCTGGCACGCAATGGGGCAGGCTATAAGAGTTAACGCAAGTAGTGTGAAAATTACTGAGCCGTGTTTCATTTCATCTCCAGGATTCTGTCTAGTCTCTTAACATATTCTTTGAGCGCCTTATCTCTCGCTTCACGTCTTTCTTGAAGTAGTGATTGATTTCTAACGGACTGAGTTTCATACGCAGCTACGCCAGCGCGCACACCTTCTCTAACGCCCTGGTCGATTATGAATGGTCTCAGCTGATTTATTCTTAGGTCCGTCACAAGGGCGAGTGAAAGATATCCGGCATAGACTCCGAAGAACGCAGCAATCAGGAGTTCAAGCAAATTAAACTTCATCGAGAATATTTCCATATTACTTCTTCTTAAAATTAAATGGGTAGCTACCACCCTTTGTTTCCCAGTCGACTTCTGGCCCCCCTCCATTCTGCCAACATTCGGCGGTTAGCATTAACCCAGAGTTCGTCATGGTCTTGGCTGCTGCTGCCAGCGCTTCGGTAGTTCCGTTGCTTACCTTGGTACACCCGACGAATTGTTTGTTGCTCACGGTACAAAACGTCCACGCGCACATTACTTCGATTAGCATTTATTTCTCCTCCCTACTTAACGCCTCTAAAACCTTACACGGGTCACACTTCTCGGTCATTTCGCTTATGCACCAGCACTCTGCCTCTAATGCTTTGCGTAGAGTGTCGATGACTAAAAGCAATCCCGCCTTATTAATTACTTTGTAGTAACTTGTGCCGCCTGGTCCGCCAGAATGAATACCAACAGAAGAGCCGCAGGTGCCGCACGTTTCATTAAACTCTTTTATTTCCTCAGCAATCATCTCCATCACTCTCGTCTAAAATCTCTACACGTTCTGGCTTCGCTTCGGGCTTAAACATGTACCACCCATTTTCAAAATCAGGGTGTCGCCACGCAAGATGACCATCGTATCCAGAGTCTTCTAAGTTCTCACCACATACAGGGCATTTAGTCATGAGCATTGTCTTTCAATTTCTTCTTCCACGTCACGCACGCGTGTTGAATGGTATTAATATCGCATTCGCAACACAGATTTTTTCCTTTGCATATTACGCATTCTGAACAACCGTCACCGCATTTACGAAGCCTGGCTTGCTTTAGCGGTACGCTTTCAGGTCTTCCACTTCATTGGTCATAGATCCTCTCGTAGCTCAACCGTCTTTAATGCCGATAAGTATCCGCGTAGGTACGATACGGTAACGTTCTCGTCGTATTCAAAAATACCAAGCACTCTACGTAGGTATTCCATCGTGTTCTTACCCTTCTTAATCTCTTCTGTCAGCCACTCGCTAAGCATAAGTTTTTGTGGCGAGTCGTTACCTGTAATTCCTGTTGTTTTAGTTTCTTCCATTACTTCCTCATCCTCACAACAACCGCCACAAGCCACACGCCTATGAAAATAATAATACCCGCGCGGGCTGTGTAGATTAGTAGGTTATTGGTCATAAGCTCCCGCCTTTCACTTGAACACGCCATGAAGCGTTCTATATCCCTTGCTGGAACACTTTTTTAGGTGTTCAATCATTGGCTCGAAAATGATAACTCCGCAGGGAGTTTCGATTGCTATAAAATCGTCGTTTTTTCTTTTTGGTCCCACTGGCTGCACTTGAACGCTACCCCTCGCAGTTACTCTGCACTTTTTAATTTCCACGGTGTAAGCCCTGCGATTTTTCGCTACCGTAAGGTCTGGACCATTGGCGTTTTTCTTTCCCCGGCCTAAGCTTTTAATCCCAGCTTTCGCCATAAATGACTCCAGCCCATCTTCTTTTGCATCGACTAACACTCGCATTTTTACTCCTTTGTTTAAAAACTCACTCACTTCGCCACGCCAGCTTCTGCATCATCACTCATCGTTGTTGCCGTCGATTTTTCATAGCACTCATCCAGATAGGTGAAGAAATTATTAATCTCATCCTTGGTTAAGTCCTTGGTCGACTCCTTTCCGAACTTATTGAATATCCACTCCTTGACCTCGCTCTCACTCCATCCAAGGCTTTTAGACATTGCAAATAATTTCTTACGCTGCGGTTCGGTGCATGGCTCAGCCATTTTTTTTGCATAACGCTCGTTGTAAGCCGGAGTATTTGAGTTTTGCGATTCGTGTCCTACGTCTTTACGCGGTGCGATTTCTGTTTTAACGGGGCTAGTTTCGATTTCCGGCTTAGGGTCCATGGGTAGCGTTGAGACCTCGCCATCGATAACTTCACGGCCCAATTCTTCAAGGCTCATCACCCCTAATGTCGCGTCCGGTGCAACGGCCCGACAACCTCGCGAAGTCACTCTAGCTCTTAGCATGTCTGGAGCATACTTCACCCATCCGCCGCCTGGCTTAACCAGTCCCGCGACCTTGGCTTCTTCCATCGTGAAACGAAACGTGGACGGGTCGCCCCCTGGTCGCTGCATAACCACGGTACATTCCTCGTGAGATTTTTCTGGAGGCGTAATAAACGTTGCCTTAAAGCCAGGTATTTTCTTGAAACAAAGGGCTAGCATTAACTCAGCGGCGAAGGCTGGCCTCCCTTGAACGATGTTTATGGTTCGAAGAGCTTGTAGCGGGCCAATGTCTATTTCTTCTCCCATAGAAATTATTGTAACTACCTTGGCTAGGGCTTCCTGGTCGCTAACCCCTCTCGTGTATTCCTCTCGTAGATAACCAGACATAAGAAATGCTCTGGCTTTTTTCTTCGTCACGTCCCAGTGATTACTCATCGTTAACTCATTCGACATAATTCAACTCCAAATAAAAAACCTCAGTAGAGCGTGTCTGGGACTCTACCGAGGTCATATCTTCCTGTCGTACTGACCAGGAAAAACTGTAAATGGATTTTGTTTCAGACACGGTGAGTTTTATTAACCATCTTCCGGTAGGTGTAAACGTTTATTTACGGATTCCCGCGGCTTTTTTCCCCCTCTGAAAACTATTCCATCTGTCTATCGCCTCGTCTTTAGTGAACACGGGCTCGTATGGGTCGCCTACGCCAGTACTATCGCCGCATCCATAGCACACGTAGAAATGGTCATTGAGCTGGCCTATGTGCATTTGTGGTGAGCGCTTACAGTCGGTGCAGTTAACTGGTTCTGGTTTGGTCATTGTTTTTTTCTCCAATCCGTCTCATCCCAATTGCTCTTTCCTAAATTGCAGTCGAGACAAAGCGCCTGCAGGTTCTCAATGTCTAGCTCCAGCTCAGGGTATTTAGAGCGAGGCTTAATGTGGTCTATGTGTAATGGCTTTCTTGGTTCGCCGCATGCTTCGCACAATCCTTTTGATTTTAGTATTGCCAGATATCGCACCCTCCGCCAGCCATCAGAGTCGTAAAAAGATTTTAGCGTTGGCGGAAGTCTTGGCTCTAAAGCCATTCGCTTAAATTCGGAAATCATTTTTTGTTTTTTTTCTTCTGGGCTCATTCCCGTCCCTTACTCAAGTCAAACCCAGGGGCTCGCCCCTTATCGTCAAGCTCTTGCTGCAACGTTTTTCTCCTGTGAATGAATCCGTCATTTTCTAGGACGGTTTTTTTTCTAAAGTCCGTCAAAGTTATGTAGTCGGTACAGTTCATGGATAGTTTTCGTCTGTCGTCCATTTCCTGATCAGTGATGATGGTTGGCATTTGTCCTGGCTTTAGTTTGGCGTTTCGCTCCTTACAAAGCCTTTTTAACTCCTCTCTTTCTTTGTCTTGAGTGTTAAATATAAATAAGTCTCTGCGCCAGCTCATACCGTCTGCTCCCTAGCGAGGCTCATCCAAGGCTCAAAATCTGAATACTCCATTGATTTTATTTCTGTCGCAAACTGGTCAGTTCCAAACGGAATGTACCTGTCCTCATATTGTTTTTTTGTGATGTCAAACTTACTCATCGCTATGTACCTGCCGCTAGAATGGCCGGTCCTGGTTTTTAAGACTCTGAAAAAAGTAGCTCCGTGTTCCGCGCGGTAAAACTCCGTTGGGTTATTTTTCTTCGGTATTTTGTAACAGGGGGCAATCCCTATTACGTGATTCGCTTGCTTGACCACCTCACTGCTTCCATGAATTTCATCGAGCGATGGGACGAGTGAAAAGTTTTGTCTTGATTCTTTTCTTAAATGAGAGACCGCCACTACCGGAACCTCGTGCTTGTTAATCAGATCCCTTAGGGACCACATGGCTTGCTTCAGGTGGTCATATTCGTTTTCTCTGTTGTCTGGGGAGATGTAGTGGATGTGGTCCAGAACAACAAGATTCGCTTCGTTTGCTATCTCCGAGTAAACAGCTGCAAAATCCTTTTTCGAAAAATACGCGGTTCCGGGAGAATATATTTCCAGGTTGTCGGTCGCTTTCACTGCTAACTCATCTATCTGATTTTCCAATTCCTCTAACTCTGGATGCTCGTCATTCAGCCAGGTTGTGAAACTAATCCTTGCCGTGCTCTGATACCTGCTTCTGTTTTTAAAAAACTCCTCCGACAGCATCGAGTATTTTATTCTTCTTTCTATTTCATATTTCTCTGCCTCGAGTGCAAAGAAAAAAACCCTCTTACCGTTTCTGGCGTTTGTCATAGCTACATTTGTCGCGAACTCTGTTTTGCCAGCGCCGGTCCTTGCCCCAATAATTGAAAGCTCTGTGGGTCGAATTGGTCCAAGGGCATCAGACAGGAATGGGTTTGGCCAGTGGCATGACTTCAGAGCATGAAGTTTGCGGGAAAGCCTTTCTTGGAAAAATGGATTAGACACGCACGCCTCCAATCGGCCCCTGTGCACCGATTGGTTTTTCTTTTGGTTTATCTTTCTCCCAGCGTTTTTTTATCATTTGCCTCAATCTCACAATCTTAGGGGTTTTTCTTACGTTATCAGCAAAGGGGGTGTTTTCTTGTAGTTGGTCAAATTCAAGAAGGATGGACGGCAGATTCTTATCTAACCAGTCCCTACTACAAAACGTTGACCAGGCGCGTTTCACCTCTTCTGTTAAAAAAACAGAATTTTCCTGTCTGTCTGTATGTATGTCTGTCTGTCTGTGTGGTAAGCCGACTCCCCGGATTGGGGGAGTTAACTCCCCGGATTGGCTGACTGTTTCGTTTTTAGTAAGCATATTAATAGCTTCCGACACATCTTTTTCTGTTGTTTGGCTCAATTCAGCCATTCTTTTTACTCTAAACCTGATTGTGGCCGAGTTTTTTCTAGAACATTCGGAAAGGACCTGAATCCACACCCAACACTGGGTCCCGGAAAGACCATCCAAGCCCGCGCTTATGGCACTATCCCTATTAAACCTGAACCAATAAGGGTGTTTCGCTCTGTCGCTTGGCGGATTGTATTTTTCCCAGTTCACAATAGTGATTTCTATTTCTTCCATGACATTCTTTCTGCCGTACATACTGACCGACGATGATGATTTTTATTATTGCGGCGTGACGGATTTCGTGGGAAATTCGGAGCACGTTCTTTTTCTTAGGCCGCTTACGCTCGTAAAAGCTAGGCGGCCATTTCTTTTTTTAAAACAATCCACCAGAAATTTAAACAACTAAAAGCGTAGGCAGAAGTACCTAGACGCCCAGGTCCATGGGTTACCATCCAAAACCTTCGAGAAGCGCTCTAATAGCCGTTTAAACGATAAATTGGAGTGTATAAGACCTGTACAAGCGGCTAACAATTATACGGTTTCTTTAGATACGGGCTCAATCATATCAACAACTTAGGCTTGGCGCGTTATTAGCATAGGTAATGGGTGTGAAGCGATTATGCTTCAGCCTACCTAGGAGCTGACACTCTATGAAAGAGCTTAACTTCGAACTAATCCTGCCTAACGCGGATATATTAAAAATAAGAATACTTAGCTCAATGGGGATGACGACTGCATTTGTCGTTACGGACGCTGGTGAAATGCATCTCGATTATTTCAGGCAAGATATTCAATCGATGATATGGAAAAAAGCGTTTGAGGTTTATGCCAGGGCAAACAGTTTTCAGTAATTAATAATTAAACATAGATAGAGGTGAAAGATGAAAAACATAGTTATCGTATTAGCAGCACTCCTTAGCTCGGCTGTCTACTCGAAGGATATTTACGTTAGGGGCTATACAAAAAGTAACGGCACCTACGTTCAGCCGTATCATAGAAGCGCTCCAGATAAGACGATTAACAATAACTACGGAACTAGCGGTAACTACAATCCTTACAACGGTTCTTACGGAACGAAGCCACAGAATCCATACCAGCAAGGATATACTGGTTACGGAAATTCTTACGATACTCACGACAGAGATTAGGTCTTAATCAGCGTGCCAGAGGGACCAATTCCTCAAGAGAGAATCTAAAATGAAAACAATAGCGAAAGAGAACCGCGCATTCTTCATGTGGGCTAAGGAGAATTACGGCGAGCATCCGATTGGGGAGTTATTGTTGGCGACATATCTTTACGAATGCTGTAGACAGCACTCTGATTCGATTGCATGGGATATTATGAAATTAGTGGCAGACAAGTTTACGAGCGAAGCGTTTTTGAAGGCTGCCCAGATGGTTTTGAAAGAAGACTTAACGACTTAGTTTTTTAGAACGGAGCCCTCACTTGAAAGTGCTTAATTGGATTTATGATTCTTTCGGCATAGTTTTTCCCTTGCTTATGGGCATTCTCTTGGTCGTCGTGTGCTTCGGGTACTCTAGTCAAAAAAAAGAGTACTCTAGGTTATTTAATCAATGCATGGACGATGGAAGGAAAGAATATGAATGCGCGTCAATGTTTCATGGGTGGAGATAAATCTTAGTCGTGTGTCAGCACGCTAAGCCGGGGGATTCGTCTATGCTAGCTAGACGGTCCCCGATGATTTAGGCTTTCTCCACTTATCCGTTATTTCGCACAGGTAGAACCCCTTACAAATCATGCTCTTTTCTAAGTGGTGCTTTCTCACGAAACTCGTAAGACCAACACGGTGGACTTCCATATGACAACTTCTGCAGAGGCTTAGAATATTGTCGCTCTCGTCCGTTCCACCGGAGCCTCGTGTCTTGATGTGATGCCTCTCCGCTAGAGTTCCACATACTTTGCATAGTCTTTCTATTTTTTGGTTCAAATTTTTCTCAGCGCCTTCACGCCAGCCTCATTCGCAAACACCTTCTCGATGCTATCGGTGGGTGTGCAGCCTTTCAGCGAAAGGCGCGTATTCTTGTGAAAAGCCATTACCACCTTAACGTGCTTCGGCGCTGTATATTCTGAAACGTAGACCGGCTCTTTCCGGTCCATAACCCATTGCCAAAACTTATCATGGTCGAATTCACCTAAATACTTAGCGGTACCCTTGTACGGCGGGTCGCAATAAATAACTGAGTTAGGTTTTATTTTCACCTTTTCATAGCTAAGTGAGGTAAACTCCAACCGCTGCAACCGCTGCAACCGCTCCAACTGCTGCAACCGCTGCAACCGCTGCAACCGCTCCAACCGCTCCAACTGCTGCAAAGCCTGCAACTGCTCCAACTGCTGCAACTCGCCAACGCGTTCTTTGACTACCTTCCTAATGAAAAATCTCTTCGCTTTTATCGAAGGTTTTCCAGGCCACGTACCTATTCCAAGCGCCTTAATCGCCGTAGTATCGAACGTGTCGAATATTACAGCGTTGTGAAGTGAGCGTTTATATTCTTCAATCTCTTTACCGAATAAATATCCGCGTTGTGAATTTCCGAACGACCATAGAATTCTAGTATAAGCGTCATCAATGTTTTTAAAGAAATCCTCTCGTGTTATAAACGGTGGTTTAAATACTTTGTAATTATACTTACCCGCGATTGCGTCTTTGATTAGCCCGCAAACACCCGGTGCGATTTCATTATAGTGAAAATGACTATAATTATTTTTACGGTGCAAAAGCATGTAGTGAGAGATTGAAAATCCACCACCGAATAAGTCGTAGAAGTTTTCTGCTTTCGGGAAGATGCTACATACCTTGTGGACGATTGAATCCTTAGAGCCCATGTAGGGAAGACCGTGGCTCGCCACTATGACTTCTCGATGAGCGCCTGGCAGTTGGGGCACGTCATCATATTTGCGTCCTTGTCTTTAGGATCTTGCTTCGGTTCTGTTTCCGGTAATTCAGATGGGTCAATGGTGAAGCCTTTTAGTCCTAGCAAATCAATATCAAAGTCAGGCCCAAGCTCCGGTAGGTCTAGGTTAATGCCCGCAAAGTCTAGTTCTGACCAGGAGGCAATCGCATTGTCGCTCTGCACAAACGCGTACCGCTGTTCTTCATTCTCAAACGCCTGACACACAACGGGAACGCTCGAAACACCAAGCTTCTTTATAGCCATCACGGTGCCGTGCCCCTTTACTATCGTGCACTTATCATCGGCATCGACAATGACCGGAGCGCGCATTCCTTGATAGGCCAAAAGCTTCGCTAGTCGCTCAATCTGTTCTTCTGAGTGCTTATTTCGATTCTTCTCGTAAGGCTTTAAATCGTCAGGACTTACTATAAAATCGTACCTGCAGTGAATCTTCATACCCCAAACTATAAACAGAGTATGAAGTCGGAGGCAATCTAATGGTCTACCCGAATATCTACAATAAGCTTAAAGCCATAGCCGAGCTCGAAGCTCACTGGGATGACAAGACCTACATTGTACAGAAGCTACTTGAGCAGGGGTTTTACTCAGGCCCTAGTATTGCTCATTCGGATAGGAAGAAGGTTGTTTGGGACCAGGTAGAGTTTATGAAGGAGTTAAAAGCTATTCTGCTCAGCAACAAAACTGAGCAAAAACCAAGCGATTGAAATTTAATTAAACATCGGGCAGGCTATTAACCACAATAGCCAAAAATGTCCGAACTAGTTCACATCACCGAAGCCCAACCAGCGCACCACAATTTTATAAAGTCCACATGGTTAAAGAGTTTTTTCTTGGGCAAGGCGTCATTTTGTGAAAACCTAACGCCCGGTACTTTTTATTATGAGCACGCAAGCCTAGTAGAAAGATGCCTCAAGCGGGCTAAGGTGCTTATTGCAGAATCTAAGGACTCCCCTGATGTGGCGATTGGCTATGTTTGCTATGAGCCGGAAGTAATTCACTATATCTATGTGCGTCACCAATTTAAACGATTCGGGATTGGCAGAGCCTTGCTTGCTGCCACTGGCATCAACACCGAGAAATTTAGTATTACACACAGAACAAGAGATTGTGCCTGGGCTGTGAGTTTTATAAAAAGACAAAACATGGGCGACGGGACGTTTAAGAGAGAGCTTATTTTAGGAAAATATCCCAAAGGGGTTTATAACCCGTACTTGTTTTTAAGGATGGAGGACTAATCG
>JABXJQ010000134.1_pt1 | contig 11625 bp, 18 predicted proteins | sample 7436221 | NCBI WGS metagenome assembly JABXJQ01 (sample SAMN14395755, study PRJNA613071) | wetland metagenome | isolation source: water sample H0 from high-altitude wetland | place: Chile: Salar de Huasco, high-altitude wetland | collected 2015-11-10
AGCAGTGGAAAGATATAGATCGAGAAATTTAATGGTCAGAGTTTTGAGTTGTGGAAACTCAATATGGAGGATATGTTGGTGGATAAAGATCAGTGTATCATTGTAGATCTAGGTACTAAACCAATGGTAGTGTCTGATGAAGAATGGAAGAAGTTGGATTAGAAGGCAAAGAGCACAATATGATTGTGTGTCTCAGATTCAATATTGCTGAATGTATCAGGGGAAGCTACGGTGAAGGCTTTGTTGGACAAGTTAGGGACTTTGTACCAATCTAAGTCTCTGGTGAATAAACTATTCCTATGGAAAAAGATGTGTAACCTAAGGATGAAAGATGGAGACTCAGTGACAGAGCATCTGAATGCATTTAATACTGTGGTAAGTCAGTTATGGCCTATTGATATCAAAATTTCAGATGAAGATAAGTGCATTAGTTTGTCATGTTCTCTACCATATTCATGGGATAGTCTGGTTATTGTAATAGGTAGCAATGCAACTATCTTGCAGTTTGATGAAATATTCTCATCCTTGTTGATGGAGGAGATGAGACAGAAAAGTATGGAGAGCCAGAATGGTGATGCCTTGTCTGCACGAGGATGGTCCTAGAATAGAAACAAAAATAAGTCATCGAGTGGGAGATATAAATCTTCAAGAAAACCTGTAAAGGTGGTGTGCGGAAAATGCGGAAAGGAAGGGCACTACAAAATGGACTGTAAATCTAAAGCTCCTGACAAAGGAAAGGGATCTAATGATGCTCCCTCTGCAGAGGTGAAAACCACCTCAGATGAAGGTGGGGATGTGTACTTGGCTTCTTCAAGTACACATGTAGATCATGAGGCATGGTTGATTGACTCAGGTGCATCCTTTCACTTCACTCCCCCTAGAGAGTGGTTCTGCGAGTATGAGAAATATGATGGCAGTGATGTCTTCTTAGGGGATGATAGGAAGGCTAGAATCATTGGTCACGGAAAAGTAAAGTTGAAGTTGCAAGGTGGAAGGGTTAGAACACTTTCGGGTGTTCTACATATTCTTGCATTGGCCAGAAATATAATTTCTATAAGCAAGATGGATGATGCAGGTGTAAAAATAGTGTTTGAGAAGGATACCTGGAAGATGGTTCAGGGAGCAATGGTATTGATGCAGGAAGTTTGGATTGGAACTTTGTACAAGCTACAAGGTAACACCGTTGTTGATGGGTGCAATAGTTCCGTGGTTCCTGAAAGTGGAGTAGAAAATCTAGTGGCCTCTGGAGAGAAGATCATGTTGTGGCATCAAAGGCTTGGACATATTGGAGAGAAGGGACTTCGAATACTTCATGGAAAATGTAAGGTAGAAGGTATGAGTAATAGCTCTCTGGATTTTGATTTCTCTGAAAATTGTGTATATGGGAAGCAGAATCGGGTGAGTTTCCCCTCTAGTGCTAAGAGGGCGAAACATATATTAGAACTTGTGCACAGTGATCTGTTTGGACCTGTGAAGGTTCCTTCACTAGGTAAGCTTGTGTACTATGTATCATTTATAAATGACTTCTCAAGGATTACATGGATATATTTCCTTAATTATAAATCTGAATTCTTTGATAGGCTTAAAGAATTTAAGGCTCTGCTGGAAAACTAAACAGAGAAGAAGATAAAGGTGTTGAGGACAGATAACGGTGGAGAGTTTTGCAGTAAAGAATTTGTAGAATTCTGTAAGTGTGGTATAGCATGACAGAAGACTACTCCATATACATCTTAGCAAAATGGAGTTGTAGAAAGAATGAACAAGACGTTGATGGAATGGGTAAGAAGCATGCTCAGTGGTGCCAGGTTAAGACAAGAATTTTGGGAAGAGGCAATGGAGATAGCATGTTACCTAGTCAACATAGCACCTTCCTCAGTATTGGAGGATAAGACTCCACAAGAGGTGTGGACTGGTAAGAAAATCTCTCTTTCACATCTGAGGGTATTTGGATGTGATGCATATGTACATTTTCCAAATGAGAAATGAACGAAGTTGGATAGTAAATCTGAAAAGTGCATCTTTATTGGGTATAAATATGGTTTAAAGGGTTATAAGCTTTGGACCCAGTAACAAGGAAGGTTATGTATAGCTGAGATGTGGTGTTCAGAGAGGTGAAATATGCTATTAAACATGAATTCCAACCAAAGAAACTTGAGAAGATAGAGTTTGAGCTAAAGGAGGAATAATCGGACTCTATAGAAGAGGAGGAATCAAAAGATGAAGAGCCACAAACTCCAGGTGTGAGAATATCAGTTCGAGAAAGAAGGTAGCCAGAAAGGTATAGTCCATTTGCTTTCTGTTCAAATTTTTCTTTATCTATTACTGATGATGATCCCATAACTGTGAAGGAAGCAGTAGATTCAGAGGATGGAAAACTCTGGAAAGAAGCCATGGTTGATGAAATGGCATCTTTACACAAAAAATGGCGCTTTGGATATGGTGGAGTTTCCGGTTGGAAGGAAACCCATTGGCAGAAAATGGGTGTTCAAGAAGAATAAAAATGCCAAAGGAAAGGTGGAGAAATAGAAAGCTCAGTTGGTAGCAAAAGGTTGTTCCCAGTTGCAGGGAATTGATTTTGGTGATATTGTTTCTCCTATTGCCAAGGTAACTTCTATTAGATTACTTTTATCTGTTGCTACTTCTTTTGATTTTGAGTTAGAACATATGGATGTGAAGACATCATTTATTCACGTGGATCTGGAAGAGGAGATATACATGAAGCAACCTGGAGGATTTGTGGTGAAGGGTAAGAAAGAACTAATACACAAGTTAAAGAAGTCTATGTATGGGTTAAAACAGTCACCAAGGATGTGGTATCAAAAATTTGGTACATTTATACAGGGACTTGGCTTCACCAGAAGCAAAGCAGATCACTGTGTGTATTTAAAATTAATTGGTGACTGTGTTATTTATCTAGTCTTGTATGTGGATGATATGTTGCTGGTTTGAAATGACAAAGAAATTATTCAGGATTTGAAGACCCCATTGTCCTCCAAATTTGACATGAAAGATCTTGGTGTTGCAAACTATATTTTGAGCATGGAAATTAAAAGTGATTGGGCAAAGAGGAAGCTCTGGTTAAACCAAAGGAAGTATGTTGAGATAATATCGCAAAAGTTTAATATGTAGGATAGTAAACTGGTGAAGGTTCCTATTCCTGTAGGTGTAAATTTATTTGCTAAACAATGTCCAAAGACACAAGAAGATGAAGAGGATATGTCCTATGTTCCATATGCAAGTGCAGTCGGTAGCATGATGTATGCGGTGGTCTGTACTAAACCAGATGTTTCACATGCAGTGGGAGTATTGAGCAGGTTTATGTCAAAACCAGGGAAGGAGCATTGGACAACAGTGAAGCAGGTTTTCAGGTATTTGCGTGGCACTAGTGATTATGGTTTGTGCTACCAAGCAAGATCAGGATTGGACAAAGTTTTGGGTATCTGTGGCTTTGTTGATGCAGATTGGGCTAGAGATTTGGATCAGAGAAGATCTACAAGTGGGTATGTGTTTAAACTATTTGGAGGTGCAGTCAGTTGGATGAGTAAGAAGCAATCTGTAGTGGCACTATCAACTACAGAGGTAGAATACATGGTAGCCAGTCATGCAAGTAAGGAAGCAGTTTGGTTGTAGAGATTGTGTTCAAGTATGGGGTTAGTACAGGGACCTATAAGGATTGATTGTGACATCCAAAGTGAAATTTTCTTGGCAAAGAACCCTGCTTACCATTCAAAGACAAAGCACATTGATTTTCAGTATCACTTTGTGAGGGATATGATATAAGAAAAAAAGGTGTTGTTGATAAAGGTGGATACTTTGAAGAATACTGTAGATGCATTGAAAAAATATATGAGCTCTGAGAAGTTCTCTTGGTTTAGAGAAACAATGGGTATTGTAGGGCTGGATAAATGACTAAGATCTCTTGTGGCCCCTTGTGGAAAGAAACCAACAAGTGGGAAAATGTTGGGTTGTGTTATATTCTTTCCACGAATAGCCCACGTAATTAATCAGGGAGGTTAAAAGGGGGGTGAAGCCCCCCCTTTTTTGCACCGATTGTGTAGCGGGGGGAGTCACAGGGAGTTTGAGGGGTACCCCGGCGAGAGTACCCTTATATTCAAATCCTTTGTACTATTTAAACACCTTTCAAGTCGAACAAGAAACCTATTACTCTATCAATCAAAAAACCTGCTCTGGTACCACGTGATCTGAAATGGGGGTTTGATAACCTGTTATGCTTAGAAGAACCCCCCACTCAGTTTAACAAATAAATGATCTAGCTCATATATGACATTTTCATAATTAAATACTTGAAACAAGTGTATGTTTTATTTTAACATTTTAATTTCTTTAAGTCCATTTGTTTCTGTTGATATTAAACACATATAACAAGCATATAATGCAACAAATAAACATCCACACATAAAAACAAATTTAATCTAGGAGTTCACCCGAATATTGTGGGCTATGTCTCCTTGAGCTTTTGTCATCTTGACATGGCTCTTTGGGATTATGGAAAAGTTTCTTTTACAAATTCCACACTTAACTCCAAAGGTTACTGAACTAAACCAATGGGCTTAGAATACCATCTATATGCCTGTCATGGTTGTCATCACTCTGCAAACAGATCTAAGCTCCCTTAGACTTGATTCCTTCAATCATTGCTCTAAGATACCCTGAGCTTCTTTATGGCACTAACTCCTTCATAATTCTTTAGTTGTCACTAAAACCTCATATCCTATCTCTGGCACATATCAAACACCGAAAATAGACTGAACATTTGCTCAAAATGAGAACTGCATCCCCAAACTAGGCCTTCCTCCATGGTTGGCACTAGGCTGCCTGAAAATTCCCTGTAGAATCTTGGCATTTAGAAGTCTCCAAATGCTTATGCAAATCCCTACAATTGATTTAGAATGCTCATTATAGTTAGGAACGATTGTTGGTTCACTAAGAACGAGTACCGGTAGCTCCTCCAACTGCCTCCAAATCATAGTGGCCCTTAGCTCCAAACTCTGCCTAGATAAAAATCTCTATGAAGATGGCTTCTTCAAACTCTCTCGACAGTTTGATTCGCTTCGGAAGGCTCCAATTAGCCTAGCTAGCCTCTTTTTTCACTCTCTCTCCCCCTCTGGTCGAAAATTGCTCCTAGAGTGCATTTAATCAATATCCCCTAGGGATACTCCACTCAATTTGGTGAACTACACTTAACTCCTGTTCAATATAGCATTGCACCCTTTTTTTAGCCACTCCGCCAAGCTGACTATCAGAGGTGAGCCATTAGAATAACTGTTTAGTGTGCATATGTGGCGTTATAACCCCAGCGGTTAGGGATAATCCCAGCAGTTGTGCAAAGCTACATTTTTACAAAATTTGCACGTGGACCTATGGGTTATGGGCCCACGTATACATCAGAAGCATTTCAAATAGTGGAATCTCCACCGTCATTCTATCCCAATCGATCCAACGGATATCGCATTGTCTGCTCACCAACTAACCCAGATAATCTCCACCATCTATGTGAACTGTCCAATCAAATGGTTGTCATGCAATATTGCGTAGATTCTTGCACGACCGATATCGCACTGCGAGTGAGCGAGAAAATTGGTTTTCTCGTTCTACGTGTCACACACTAAGGTTAATCGCAAGAATTTTAGAAATGCCATTTCCAGCCTTTAAGGAGTGCAAGATACCACTTACCACTTGTCGAATACTACCCACATGCTCAATACGGAACTAAAAGAAAGATGTTTAAGGAAAGGTTTATGCAGTTTACTGGACTTTTCAAATTGTGATAACTCCTTCATATGGTATCATTTTTTCGAACCGTTGATGGCACCAGAATTAGGAAGATGAGATTTATCCAGTCATTCAGGTTCAACACTCTTTTGAACACTTTGAAATTTGAGCTATCACTTAAGGTCATGGATCAATATCTGATCATAGGGTCTAGGTATTTTGGGGAGATTTCCCTCCTAAGAATCGAATCAGATAGTTGTCCGACAACTTGATGGTGGGGGAATCTCTTTTTCTTCTCCTACGTCTTTTGAAACATTTTTCTTTAATAATATTGGTGTAGATTGGAACATATTTAATGGCCTCGAGAAGGGGTATATTTATACAAAAAATCTTCAATTATCTCAGAAGTTCAACCTCTTCTAGGGTGTTCTTGTTAGGGTGGAACAACCTTTCAGGATAGCGGGGTGAATTTACTTGAGGGACACTCTCTTCTTTCTCTTCTTCAAACTCTTCAGGTGGATAAGGTGGGTGATTATCTGGGAGCACTCTCTAAGATTAGAGGTTGATTTCTTGGATTTCCACAGTACAAGCATGCCAGGATGTTTCCACACTATAGACATATTGTGCCTGATTATTGTTTGGGTTCGAATTGGGTTAATCAGGAATTTCAAGTTACTTAGGTGGGATATGAAGAGCTAGCTGAGGTTGAGGTTGGGTTGGAGGTAGTAAATTTGGAGGCTGGTTTGTTTGAGGCCTCCACCCTTGTGAGGGGTTGCCCCATTGGGAATATTATGGTGGATATGGATGAAAATTAGGATTGAAAGGCTAAGGAGGATACTGAGGAGTATAATACCAAGTAGGAGGTGTTGATCATGGTGAATGAGTGGAAGGGTACCAAGGCTGGAAAGGTGAATTCTAATTTGGATTGTAGTGAGGATAATGTCCACCTTGCATGCCTTGTCGATATGGACGTGGTACTGGGGGTCTCCTTTGGTTAATGAAGAACAATTTTTCTAACCCACTCTCTACACCTCCATGGTATACAACCTTTAGGTATGGTAGAAAGCGTCATTTGTCTATTTCATAATTCTCCTCATAGACTAGGTAGACTTCTATGACATTTAGTGGGTATTCACTCTTGGGATGTCTTTTAGTACATCTAAGGAAGAAAATAGGTAGTGCCCTTTCTGCTTTCTCTTGCTTTCTTTTTATTTACATAGTATCCATTTGCAAGTGAAATGTATGCAACATTTCACTCTTGAAATACTCCAACATGTTCCCTATCTTGTGCTTGATGGATGTTGTGGAGGGAGAGGAACCGACCAAGTTTTGGCTAGACCTACCCTTTTTCGTAGCAACCCTTGAGTGATTCTTGCATACAATTTTGATGTCATCATAAGATAATTGGTAGATATATCCTCCAGATAGCATGTTGAGGGTCTCCATTACATCTTCCCTGATCCCTCAAAGAAGAATTAGCTTGAGTGATTCAGGATCAAGGGTACAGTTGGCCCTCCTATAATTGAGTTGAAATATTTCCTCATAGTCCTCTAAAGATTCTTTAGGTCCAATGGTCACCCTAAATATTTTCTCTTTTGTTTCTTTGGACCTATAGTAATACTGATATTTTCCATTGAAGGTTTGCTACATTTGGGCCCATGTAGTGATGTTGCCTCCGTTAGATCCATAAACTAGCACAAGGTTGCATCTTTGAGGGTAGAAGAAAACAAATTCAAGTTCTCATCATCATAGGCATAGTCATAGGTCCTACAAACAACAATAGATTCAAACATGAAGGTGTCAAGATCTTCGGAGGTTAGGCCAAGGAAATGTTGAAGGGATGTAGGAATTATATATTTCCTTCTAGCCTCTCCATTGGCTTCTCTAATAGGGAAACACTCATTGTTCTTGTTTTCAACCATAGTTTGAGTAGGTGAGATAGGTTATTCTTCTCCAATAGGCTCTTAAAAGGTTTCAGTTCGCTCACCTATGGGTTCTTCTAAGTCCCCTGTATTTAGAGAGGGAAGTTCACAACCACCAAAAAAGAGTGAATGTTGGATGCTTGTGGATGTGGGTGTTTTTGGTAACAATTTTCCTTGGTTATACCTACTCCTACAAAGCATGAAAGAACACATTTTTTTTATTTTTTCACTTTTTAAAAACAATAATATTGATGCAAAACAGAAAAAAAAAATTTAAAAATAAAAAATAAAAAAATTTAAAAAACAATAATAATAATAATAATAATAATAATAAAATAAATAAATAGGAAAATAAAATAAAATAAATAAATAAATAGGAAAATAAAAATAAATAAATAAATAAAATAAAATAAATAAAATAAATAAATAAATAAAATAAATAAATAAATGCTTAATAAAAAACAACACCTACTTAGACACCTCTCGGGCAACAACACCAAAAAGTGGTGAGCCCTACTAATGCACCAAGATTGTTGAAACTCCAAAGGGCTCCTCAACTCAAATTATCAACTTGGGGTTCATACAAACTTAGAGGTGACAATGTTATATTCACAGTAGGTTAGGTTATACTCATGTGACCCTCAATCATGAAATCAGATCAAGATATTCAGACACCATTCCTCCAACTAGTTATAGTGAAAACTTCTTATGATAGAAAATTTGAACCTGATTCTAACTATGAAAGTGAAAATTCCACTCATTCAAATGCAACTTCTAATTGAGGTTGCATGAAAGAGAAAGGGCTAGTCTACTTGCGAAAGTAAAACTACTCTACTTTGCCCATTTAATCAAATCAATAATCCACTTGCATGTATCATTGATCTACTCTACATTTGCTTGAAAATAAAGAATCTAAATTTTAACATGCTTATGTAAAAACTAATTCTTTCTATGTTTTGCAGTGAATAAAGAAGGAGGTTGGATAGGTATAAGAGCTACTCTTAATCATCGAATCACAAGTTGGGGGTAATTATTCATCCTAACTAGGGTAAGGTAAAAGTGTGGAGTTAAATAGGTTGAGGAAAATAGTGCTACAAGCCTGCTACAGGAGGTTATGTATTGCTACAAGAGGTCCTGTTTTGATATAGGAGGGGTTCCAGGAGCCTTGTGAGGGTAGAAATTGTGTATTGTGGGAAGGAGAAAATGGATGAAGATAAGAGGAAGTGAATGAAGGTTGGTGAAGTTGCCTAGCCAAGGACATCTCGAAGGTCTATCTTGCATTAAGGTTGATTCTCACAGTGTCTTCTAATTGCCTTAACATAATGACAATAGAAACAAAGTTTGGGAGGAGTGTGAGGTAAAGAGGGAGAACATGGAAAGGTCCAGGTGGATATAGAGAGATGTGCCCACCCCTGTAGATCAACACAACCCTGTAACAATCCAAATACATGCATCAAATGACCAATAACACATTGAGGTAAACTTATCATGAAAGGATGAGTTGACTTTGACTAGAATATATTCTATTCCATAACATTGTTTGATCACTGAACTAACACCTAAGTTTTAGGAAACATGCAACGGGAATACCACTAAAATCCATCTATTTCTTAGAAATCATAAACAAATATTTTTGGACTGAGATTGTAAATATTTCAAATCACTTTTCCCACAAAAGAAGTGATAGGGAATCTTGCAATCACAAGTTTTTATAGCTTAACATCTATTGAAACAAGAGAAAGACATGAAATACTTTGAAATCATAAAAAATAAGAAATATAGAAGAGGGAATAAAACCTTTGGGTTGGACCCAAACCAAAGGGTTTCAACCCTCTAAATTAACTCAAATGCAAATCAATGAGAAACTTCTCATTGACAGAAAATAGTAGTCATATACATTACATGAAAGTGTTGGCTTGATGGGCCCTAACCCAGGTTCAACATTAATTAGCGAAGCAAATCCCTACACTACTAGCCATTTCAGAATCAATCCGCTTGGGATTTATACCGCAAAACTTGGGCTTTCAACCCCAAAATTGACTCTAGGGGACTTGTTCCCAGCAGAAAGTTAATAATAACAATATTAAGCACTAGGCTCAATTTCTACTCTCACCAAAGATTTTTTTTTTAACCCTAATCAGCCTTCAACTATTTTATTTATAAAGAAAGGTAGCTAATGGAAACTCCCTTGAAAATAGGAGTGATTCCCTCCAAGAGCTTGAATGTTTTGGATCTAGTACTGCTTCAGCATCACATGTACTTGGAGTTACTCTACTATCAGCGAATTCAAGCTTGTGACTAAGGATCCTATGATCTCAAGCCATGTTAGAGAGTTAGGGAGGTGGAAAATCCCCTCTATATTCTCTCTTAGTTGTCTCCATCAAGCCCTTGCATAGTAAATTCCTAAAAAATGCTTCTTTTTCCTGCAATTTGATCGCATTAGGCCACATACTATGAGAAACACCTTTTACTCTTCTTGCTAAGAATATTATGAGTAAAAATGAAAATTAGTGTGAGAAAAGGATAATCCTAAGGGCTTGAGGATAACATAATGACCTTCGAAATACACCTATTTATGGGACCCATCACCCAATAGAGTTGATTTTTTTTACTTGTATTATTTTTTCATATGATAAGTTTGCGGCTCTCGAACAAGGTATGAGGATCCATGAAAGAATAATTAGATGAGGGTTTAAGTGTCATATCTTTGTGGCTAATTCCTTGATAGAGATGTATGTAAAATTTGTAAGCTTAGAGGAGGTTCGTGAATTGTTTGACAAAATGCCACAACAAGATGTTTTTCCATGGACTATGATGCTTGTATCTTATGTAATGCAAAAAGCTACTGATGAGGTATAGTGGCTATTCAATAAAATGTAAGAAAAATTTTCAGTAGAATGCCTAAATGAGAAATTGTATGAGGAATATGATGGTTGCATGGTATGCCATGAAAGAACATGGGGATATAGATTCATAAACAAATTATCAAAATTGGGTATGAGTTAGGTGCTCATGTGGTGATCTCTTGGCTTTAAATGAAACATGTGAGGTGATAAAGCATGCACACAAGTTGTTCGAGCATATGATCAATAGATATATGGTCTACTGAAATGCAATGATTTCACAATATTCCCAATGCAGGCATGGAAAATATACTCTAGCACTCTTTGAACAAATACAAGATGTTGGACTGAAACCCAAATGCATAAATTTGGTTGGTATTATTTCTGCATGTAGCCACATAGGCTTGGTTGATGAAGATACCATTATTCTAAATCCATGAATATTAGTTGTGGAATTAAACCTGATTTCTATGCTTGCAAGGTATTGTCACTAGTAAAACACCCTCCAAATTTTTTTCTATGTTTCAATCTTGGAGCCTACCTGTCACCATGTGAAGTGTCACTTTTAGTCATCAAGTGTCATCCTAAGTTTTCAGACATTTTTCAAGTGTCCATGCCTCTTCCTAAGTGTTTACATATCAGTAACAATAAGTCTACCACACTTTTGAGCCATAACACACTTTCTAGTCACAAAATGGCGCTTATGTGTCGCAACTTCTCATGTTTTGTTTATTGCACTTGGAGAATGTTTATGAATTGGAATTTTGATGTATGTTTCCTAGTCTTGGGTATTCCCTTAGTTGTATTAATGAGTTGATATGTATAAAACTTGATCTTTGTTATGAAAAAGTTTCACGATTGCGGACAAAGGTGAATTCCTTAGATTTGGTGGTCTGATCTAGAACAACAAAAGACAAAAATAATGAAGTTTTCCTTGTTGAAGTTAGAGTATGGGAAAGAATCCTACCTGGAATTTGTAGCAATATTTCGATTCTCCCTCACTTGTAAGCTGCAATTCTAGCTCCAAGCGCTATAATTAGAACCTCCACACATGATTAAAATAAGCAAAGGATCCACAACTCAAAACTCTGACCATTAAATTTCTCGATCTATATCTTTCCACTGCT
>JABXJQ010000136.1_pt1 | contig 11549 bp, 10 predicted proteins | sample 7436221 | NCBI WGS metagenome assembly JABXJQ01 (sample SAMN14395755, study PRJNA613071) | wetland metagenome | isolation source: water sample H0 from high-altitude wetland | place: Chile: Salar de Huasco, high-altitude wetland | collected 2015-11-10
ATATATATATATATATATATATATATTCAAGTTGTAGACATAACACATCTACAGGGGTTATAGGCACATCTCACTACTAGAGTGCAATGATTGTAGCACTAAGTCGTAGAGAGTGCATCACAATTCATCCTCACCAACCATCTAGAGCCACGTGTTCCATTATTTTGAAATTAACCTAATAGCTTTGTACTCTTACATATTGTACTTTGAAATTATCAATCATATCTAATGGTTATCTCTTCACCATCGCTCAATCTTATCCCTGGATTTCGTAAGCACCCAGAGGTATTCAAGGAAACAAAATTATAATTTTTAAATGCTTTGGGTTTAAGATGGTTCAAACTTGATTTTTGTTTATAGATTTTTATAATTTTGTGGTTATTTTTAGTTATTTGAAAAAAATAACTTGTAAAGAAAAAAACACAATAATTTATTGTTTATACTATAGAATTAAAGTTATATATAGATTCAAGGTCTAAAGACCAAAATATAGTTTTTTATAGTTAAATAGTCATAAGGAAACGATTGATTTTCTATACTTTTTAAATATTTTTTCTAGACATCTAACTCCATATCAAAATGATAAAAATTGCAACCCAACAAAACTGATAACAACTTATATACATATAGACATATGTCCCAATTGTCTGAAAAGCCATTGAATGACTAATCCTATAACAAAGTTGACATCTACTCGAAACAAAAAGTCCAAGCTGAAATAGTCCTCAAACTGTCATAAGGATTAATGAATTCTCTTAGTGAGATCCGTAAAATTCCAAGAAGAAAGTCACAATTTTGTTGCAATTAGATGCATCATTTGGAACTTTTCCTTCAAAAATTCTACGATTCTTGCAAATCCAAATTCCCGAAGTCACAAAGAAATGAAGGGTGTGAACCTTTTTTGTTTTCCACAATCCACTTCCTAAGACTATCTTAGAAGTCTGGTCTTTCCTAAGTTCCCTTAAACTATAACGTATCTTTCAAAGTCCTCCAAACAGTTTTTGCAAAAGGGTAGAAAATAAATCGATGAAAAACGGATTCACCATCTAATTAACATATATAGCATATAATTGGTCCCTTGAAGCCTCTTTTCTGTAAGTTATCGCAAGTAAGAATTTTCGATTAACGAACCAACCAAGTGAAGCATTTGATTTTCATAGGTAAATGCCATTTCCATAAAAGGGAATACCACCATTTCATAGGATAACTTGGCATTAAGAAATGAAATGGCTTCATATGTGGAAAGCATTGTTACCTTGTCTTCTTTTACATTCCAGCTCCACACAATTTCATCATTTGAATATCACAAGTTGATCCCTGCTTGAGAAAGTATCATAGCATAACTGTCCCATTTTGGTGCAAGTGTTCCTTGTAACCCCAAATCTGCGGTAGAAATCCAATAGGATTTAGCTAAAACCTGTTCATTTTTTACTTGAGGCCAATTTAAAAATACCTTTTAAATGCAGAAAATTAATGAGATCTTCAAAAAGATGAAAGGAATCTCTACTTCCTAAAAAAGTATCCCCCCCAATGAAAAACTATCTCCCATTTCCAATTCTCCAAGCTAGCCAAGAAGCTAACCATTTGTAAGAGTGCATTACAATTTATAGAAGCTGCTAGTGCATTAGATTTATTCTTCAGAGATTTACGTTTTATAATTTGTGATCAAAGAGCCTCTCCAAAAAGTCCCCTTAAAAGACTTTTTAAGTTTAAAGCCTGATTAAACTAGCACAAGTTCCTAATACCCCAACCCCCCAGTTTCTTGGGAAGAGAAATGTGTTCCCAATTAATAAGGTGAATTCCTTCTTTCACTTTCTTTTGAGACCATAGAAAACTTAACAATTTTTGTTTAATGGAGTCTAAGATGCTTGCTGGAGCCTTCATAAGAGAGCGAATAAATGGGAATATTTTTAAAACATCCTTTACAAGGACCAAACGACCTTCCAAAGAAATCCCTGTACACGTCTAGTTATTAATCATTTTCTCCAATTTTTCTAGAAGTTAATGCCAATCTTTTTTCTTGTACCCATTAGGTTTTAAAAAGAAACCTAGATACTTGAAACCTTCTTAAGGTTTAACATTAAAAGGCCTAGATTTTTTAATGATGTCTAAATCTTGTTGACTCATCAAAGACCGAATAGAATGCAAACATTCTTTAGCCACCTCGACTACATCACGAATTTGTATGTCTTTTAGGAACCCAAACAACTCCAGTGAAATTGTCTTTGTGAGTTTTAGTTTTATCCTATTTGCAATGCTTTTAGTAATGAGCTTATATATTAGATTACATAAGGATATTGGTATGAACTCATTAAAAGAATAAGGTCTCACGACTTTTCGGATAAGAGCAATATAAGTTGCACTCAAAGCCCCAATCATTTTGCCTTATAATTTGGATTCTTCAACGAACTCCAGAAGTTGCTCTCCCATTAAAGAGAAAAAAAATTGAAAAAAATCCACCAACCAATTGGTTGGCCCTAGACTTTTATCTTTTGGAAGCTTCATCAAAACTTTTTCCAATTCTTCTAAAAACTCTTGTGCCTCAACCTTTGAAGAGTCTTCCTCTGAAAAAAAAATTTGGTAGTTTTGATCCAGGTGGATGTTGGTGGCCACCCACCTATCCCACTTGGACCCCCACAACTGTCTCTTTCAGTTTTTCAGTTTCCTTATTTGTAGCACAATTTACTATTTTTGGCAGTTTTTTGGGTCCTGAACTTCCGGAGCCGTTTTGAGGCCCTAAACGACGTTTTTTCGGAGAAGTAAAAGCAACATGGGTCTATGGATTGATGTTGCTCATCCCAAAGTTATAGTCCTCGGATAGATCTTTCTAAAGAGGTATTGTGTGCGTCAAACAGAGATCGTATGCCAAAGTTACGACCCTGGGAAGTTGATGTACCAATTTACCCAAAACGGGGCCCATAGTTTGGCACTTCATCTCCTAGGGTTAGGGTTTTGGATGTTTAGTGTTTTCCATTGTTTCTCAACAATAAATAGGCCTTCGAGCCTCATTGTAAGACAATTCAGAGACATGTAGCCGCCACATCTCTTCTCAGGGATAAGCTACCATCACCCTAGCTGGTTTATTTCCATTTCTATTTGTAAGCATATTTCAATATTTTACATCAATGAAATGAAGTATTATTTTTGCTGCATCTCTATATTTATGGTTATATCTGTAATTTGTTGCGTTCTTGTTTAAATCCGGATCAAGTTTTGTAATATTTGTAGTTAAGAAACAATATTTTCATTTCGAGTTTACTAAAATGAGTAGAGGAATGTGTTTTAGTAGCTTCCGCTAACTTCAATTGGTTAAAAGTTATACCCGCGAAGCCATCGGCCAAATCCCATATAGAATTTTGAATTCTTCTCTAATTAGCTACCTTATGGAAAAATTTAGTATTATCATCTCCTTCTTTGAGCCAAATCCTTATGCTTTTTAATCTCCAACTTTCTTCTTGTATTTTTAGGATCTTCCTCTTTATTCTTTCTAGTTTAATCAATTATTCTTTATGAGACTCATAAAAACCTTCAAAAAGGTAATTTATGCAAACCAAATTATATGTCTCTTCAATCTCAACTAGTTGCCCTTTCGAAGCTTTATATTTATCGTTCTACCAACCAATATCAAATTTCTTCAACATCTTCAGTTTTAAACCAACTTATCCATAGGGGAAAGAGAATTATCAAAAATTAAATTCCCCCAACAAGTTTTGACCAACTCATGAAAATAAAGATCATTTAGCCAAACATGATTAAGCTTGAAGGAAAATTTTAATTTGTTTATACCTAGGTCCCATTGTAAAAATATAGGCATATGATTAGACAACTCAAAATTTGTTATCCAAGATTTGTATTTTCCACATGACTCCAAAAGGTTTCCATTAACCAAGAACCTATCTAGCCTCTTGGCCACAACCTCCTCTTCCAGTCTACCATTTCTCCAAGTTGAGGCCAAAGGAGAGGGAGATGCTTCAACTAAATTTGAATCATAAAATAACTTTGTAAAGATCCCAACCAAAGGATCCAAACAAGACTTTTCTCCCCAAATTTCTTTTGAGAAAACAACTAGAATGAGATCTCTTGTAAATATTAAACCACCTTCTAAAAACAAACCACTATTTTTTATTTGATTCCAAAAGTCTTCCTTATTTGAGCAGGGGGCATAATAATTTACGTGTTTTATATAAAAATCAATACCCCTAACTTTTCCTTCAATCAAGATACCAGTTGGAGTTTCAAATGGAATCCAATCTAACATTGCAAAGTTCCAAGCTACTAGAACTTTAGAGTCAACAATACAAACGTTCCAGTTTGGACGAAATTTGAGAAACTAATCTCTAATCTTCTCCCTAGAAGACATTGTCTCCTGAAATAAAACTACATTAGGCTTATGAACAAATAACACTCTCTTTAGGGAATTAAATATAGGAGCTCTCTCTGCTTCTCTGAAATTAAGAGACAGAAAGATCATTTGGAAACAACCACAAAGGGTTTCTAAGCTCTAAGGCCCTCAAAATCTCTGTTTGGAGACAAATGTTTGAAAACATCTTCATTGCTGACAAAACCTCCACTTATCACTCCACCTCCAATGGCCTTTCTCCCTTGTCCCCTTTTCTTCCTAATGGTAACATTGGATTAATCTCCAAAAACAATAGGGTTTGATTGAGAGAAAACCTTTGAGGTTTTTTAAACAGGGTATCATTATAGGGGGTCGTTGTAGTTGGGAATTAGGAATCTTGAATTGGGGAGACCTTTCAGAACTTAGATCCCATATTCAGATCTGAAGTAACCTACAAATTGAATTTCTTTAGTTATTGAGGACTCAAAAATAGGAGTTTTGAGTAAACCTTGTGACATAAAATTGCTAATCGGAAGAAGATCTTTCATAATGGAACTTTCTTTTATAGCTTTATATATAGGATTTTTAGAAGCCCTTCTCGAAAACAAAGACAAAATGATTTCCCCTTTTTCAGCCAAAACACTTTTTTTACAGAGCCCAAAACCCTTTTCTGACACCTAATTCTCAAGGTTTGACAAGATATGAGGTTGGGGAATACAAGATAAAAGAAATTAATTAGAAGAATTTCTTCTTCCAACAAAAAAAATTGTATATAGGGAAGGCAAAGATCAAGCTTAATAGGCATCAAACCGAAGTAACCCATGCTCAAAACTAAAAAGTTATCACATCACACACCAAACCAAAACTAAAATTCATATGTACAAGGCACAACATAATTTAATAGGTTTATGTTATGTCGTTCCCACCATTGGACATACGCCAAGGATTCATATGTGTATAAAATCATGAACCATTGTTAGTGTATATGGCACACCATGTCAAGGCTATGCCACATGTAGTTGAATTTCCACATTCCTAAGGGTTGATGATTCTTATGAAAGCCTAGAATCACATCATTATTAAGAACAATCAGATGACATAAAATGTGAGTGGTCTCATGAGAAAGTATAGCTCCTTGAAAATGGTTATCAAGAAACAATGGAGGTATAAGGCACTCATTAATGTGGGCTTTGGATTAGAAAATTCATAGGGAAGTTTGGTACTAGAAATCCAATAATTCACTCGGGCCAAGGGTGGTACTTTATTGGATGACCTAGTACATGCCCCCTCACATGATTTAGGATTTTTTTTCTCCAAGCTCCACCAATTTCAAATTGAAGAGAATAGAGGCATCATGAGGCATATCCTACCTTGGATTATGAATTAAATCCATGACCTTTAAGATAGTATATTGTGAAGGGAACTTGACATCAACGGAGTCATGTGAAATAGGTGGAGTGACGACCCATGTGGGCAAAGAATCATGATCATTTTCCATATTAGGATGGAGTTTATGATCAACATCAAGAGGTGTTTATGGGGCCACTAGAGAGGAAATCTCTTATGATAGAAAGGACCTATACTCACCATACAAGCTACATCTAAAGGAGATGGCACCACCCAAGGGTCATGTGGCTGATGAGATCCACTGGTGATGTATGAGATCATATGCATGGGAACAATTATAGTATATAGAACATCAGGTGGTGGCATAGGGAAAACACCCATTAATTATGATATATTAAATAGTCCTCCAACTACATTGTCATAGGCTAGAGGGTTATCTCCAAAAAATGGCACCATGGTGCTTGCAGTGGTCAATTTGGTCACCGTCATACAATACTCAAGTTGATCAATAATAATGATCTTTCCTTCATGGGAAAAGAAAAGAACACAAAATATGAACAACACAACAATAGTCATAGCATAGAACCAACTATGTCCAAGAAGCATATTATACTCGAGAGGGGTATCAACAACTTCGATATCAACAAGAATGGTCTTGCCCCATAGCTTGATGGAAAAGAGGAGAGAACTCCTTGAGGCGAAAAAGTGTGGACATTGAATGCCTAGAGGGTGGTACTTGATTACATAAGTGATGGAACCAAGGGCTTTCCATCCCTATGAAGCCATCATTGCAAGTGAAGGTTCCTTCATCCATAATAGTATGCTAGATAACCATGTTCTAGATACCTACCAAGATGTGGAAGGAAGCCTAATGGGATAGTATATGCTAACTTGCATCAACCTCAAAGGTGACAAAATTCAACTAAAAGGAATCAACCCATTTGATAATGGTTAAGAATGTTAATAAATCTAGGAGGGCAACAAGTGTAGGTGATTTCTCTTACTTTGATAACTTCTTGTGATGTATTTTTACTTTACTTGATTAACTTATTCTTTCTTTTATTATTATTAGTGTTCTTTGTTGGACATTGGATAAACCAACGCTCCCTATGTGTTTCATGACATGGACTAACCACCTCTCGTGGATCCTTATCTCTGGCGATGTGATCGATGACTAACACCTATGGGTTTTGGTCTAACGACAATTGTGATTCCCAACAAGTGGCATCAGAGCGTAGGTCACGCGTTCGATACACACCTGGCTCGTGTTGGGGGGGAAATTGTTGTACATTGGATAAACCAACGCTTCCCGTGTGTTTTGCGACATGGACTAACTACCTCTCATGGATCCTTATCCCTGGTGATGTGATCATTGACTAACACCTATGGGTTTTGGTCTAATGGAAATCATGATTCCCAACATTCTCTATCATCAAACAACTACCAAATCATAAAGAACAATGAGACAATATGACACAAGATATAGGTGATTAGCCAGGGCCAAAACCTCTCCAACTAAGAGGAAAACACACCAAAATCCTTCTCTTCTTATAAACTTCAATTGACGAATTATAAGACCTATGACCCTTGACCAAGACCCTCCAAAACTAAGTCATCTTTCCTTCTTGATGAGATTTTCCTTACACAATTTCCAGAAACAAATTTCGACCTTCTAGGAATTTCTCCAACAACTTTGACCTTAGCAACGATTTTTGCAACTTCAACCTAGCAGCTTCAACAACTTCGACCTAGCAGCGTCACGACTTCGACCTTGATGCAGCGTCAACAACTTCAACCTAACAACTTCATAGCTTCGATCTAGAGGTAGCTTCACAACTTCGACCTTGTAGAATCAGAACTTTGACCTTGTAGCTTCACAACTTCGACCTTGTAGCTTCACAGTTTTGACCTTGCAGCTTCATACCTTCGACCTTGCAAATTCACAGCTTTGATGAAAAATTTCATCTAACACAGAAACTGTAGAAACCCTAATGAAAGATAGAGAGAGAGAAAGGCCCAAAACCTTTGATCTTGATCTTCTTCTTCTTCTTTGTCCTTTTCCAGACTCTTCCTTGATGAGATTAAACTTGCTTGAGTGAGTTTGTAAATGAGTTTGAATTCCTTCTTATTTATAGGCTTGTGAGGGGTACGAATTTCTATATTGAGGCCGACTTGTCCCTTCATGTAGGCCAACTTGATCTTTGTGCCATGACGAGGTCTTGGAGGGTCTTTTGACTCTATTTTGACTCAATAATTTTTTCTTTACAATATGTAACATGCCCAAATGGGTCTTCACATGACAATGATTCAATTGAATTTATGACAAACCGAGAAGCACTCAATGGGTGCTTGACCTAAAAATAAATTTCCCTTGAGCATGAAACCCATGCCTTAAGAACACAAATAATAAATTTATTTTTCTCTTTTCATTAAATACATAAAATCATGATTACATATGCCATTATGAAGACCGAACCTAGTTACATATTTCAACAAACAAGGCTTTACATTGCATATGATATCTCTACTAAACCTCCAAAGCAAACATGTAAAATGGTGCTTGTTCTAAATCTTTGAAAATATTATAGTAGTTGGAAGCCCTATCATTGGGGTTGTGTGTCAAGTATGAAGAACACCCTTAGGTGGGTGAACTACTAGCTCCAAAGGCTTATTAATTCCTTCTTTCACTTTCTTTCGAGACCATAGAAAACTGAACATTTTTTTGTCTAATGGAGTCTAAGTTTATTGTTGGTGCCTTCATAAGAGAGTGAAATAAATATGAATATTTTCTAAAACATCCTTTACAAGGACCAAACGAACTCCCAAATAAATCCATCTGTACGTCTACCTATTAATCCTTTTCTCCACTTTTTTTAGAAGCCAGTGCCAATCTTCTTTCTTGTAACCATTAGGTTTTAAAAAGAAACCTAGATACTTGAAACCTCCTTAAGGTTTAACATCAAAAGGAACAAAACTTTTAATGATGTCTAAATCTTACTAATTCATCAAAGACCGATAAAAGGAGGATTTAGAAAGGCTAACCACTAACCCAGATGCCTCACGGTAGAGATTAATAATTATGTTAAAAGATTCCCAATCCTTCATCAAACCAAAGCTAAATAATAAAACATCATCCATAAACAAAATATTTGTAACCACTTTTTGAGAAACAACTTCAATTCCTTCAATCTTATCATTTGTTCTTTCTTTACCAACCAATCTTCTTAGTCCTTCTATTACAATGAGAAACAACAAAGGTGATAAAGGCCAACCTTTCCTTAGCCCTCTGTAGCTCTTAAATAAACTAGAAGGTTTACCTCTAACAAGAACAACAAAATTTGTTGAAGATATACATGCCATTATCCACTTTGTGACTGCATAATCTAGAACAATATATAATAAAATTAGAGTAAGGAAGGACCAACTCACCTTATCATAGGCCTTCTCTAAATCCATCTTGAAAACAAGATGAGGTTTTTTATTCATTTTTATAGAATGCAAACATTCTTTAGCCACCCCATCTACATCATGAATTTGTATGTCTTTTAGGAACCACACAACTCCAGTGAAATTGTCTTTGTGAGTTTTAGTTTTATCCTATTTGCAATGATTTTAGTAATGAGATTATAAATCAGATTACACAAGAATATTGGTCTAAACTCACTAAAAAAATAAGGTGTCACAAATTTTGGGATAAGAGCAATATAAGTTGCACTCAAATCCCCAATCATTTGTTCTTGTAATTAGGATTCATCAACAACCACCAGAAGTTCCTCTCACATTAAAGAGAAAAAAAATTGAAAAAATTCCACCGACCAATTATTTGGCCCTAGACTTTTATCTTTATGAAGCTTCATTAAAACTTTTTCCAATTATTTTAAAAAGGCTTGTGCCCCAATGTTTGAAGAGACTTCTCTAAAAAAAACTTTTGGTAGTTTTGTACTATCTGTAGGTAAGAAACAATATTTGCATTTTCGAGTTTCGTGAAATGAGTAGAGGAATGTATTTTATCAGCTTCGTCTAACTCCAATTGGTTAAAAGTTATACCCCCAAAGCCATCAATGGAATCCCATATAGAATTCTGAATTCTTGTCTGATTATCTACCTTATGGAAAAAATTAGTATTATCATCTCCTGCTTTGAGCCAAATCATTATGCTTTTTAATCTCCAAGTTTCTTCTTGTATTTTTAGGATCTCCCTATTTCTTATTTCTAGTTTAATCAATTCTTATTTATGAGACTTAGAAAAATGCTCAAAAAATAATCTATGCAAACCAAATTACATTTATCTTCAATCTCAACTAGTTCCCCTTTTGAAGCTTTATATTTATCTTTCTACCAACCAATAACAAATTTCTTCAACATCTTCAGTTTTAAAACCATCTTATCCATATGGGAAAGAGAATTATCAACAATTAAATTCTCCCAACACTTTTTTACCAACTCATGAAATAGAGATCATTTAGCCAAACATGATTAAGCTTGAAGGAAACTTTTAATCTATCTATACCCAGGTCCAATAGTAAAAATATCGGAATATGATTAGACAACTTGGAATTTGTTATCCAAGATTTGTATTTTACACATGACTACAAAAGGTTTTCATTAACTAAGAACCTATTTAGCATCTTGGCCACAACCTCCTTTCTCAGTCTACCATTTCTCCAAGTTGGGGCTGGAGGAGAGGGAGATGCATCAACTAAATTTGAATCATAAAATAACTTTGTAAAGAACCCAACCAAAGGATCCAAACAAGACTTTTCTCCTCGAATTTCTTTTGAAAAAATAATTAGATTTAGATCTCTTGCAAATATTAAACCTTCTTTTAAAAATAAACCATTATTTTTTATCTAATTCCAAAAGTCTTCCCTATTTGAGAAGGGGGCATAAAAATTTACAAGTTTTATATAAAAATCAAAACCCCTTACTTTTGTTTCAATCAAGATACTAGTTGGAGTTTCAAATGGATTGAAATCTAACATTGCAGGGTTCCAAGCTACTAGAAACCCTCCAAAGAGCCCTTTAGAGTTAACAGTACAAACGTTCCAATTTGGATGAAATTTGAGGAACTAATCTCTAATCTTCTCCCCATAAGACATTGTCTCATGAAATACAACTAAATTAGGATTATGAACAAATAACACACTCTTCAGGGAATTAAATTTAGGAGCTCTCCCCGCTCCTCTAAAATTTAGAGAGAGAAAGATCATCTGGAAAAATCCATAGAGGGTTTTTGAGTTGTAAGACCCTAAAAATCTCTTTTTGGAGACAAATGTTTTAAAAAATCATCATTGCTCAAAAACCCTCCACTTATCACTCCACCTCCAACGAAATTTTTCCCTTGTCCCATTTTTTCCTAATGGTAACGTTAGATCAATCTCCAAAAACAATAGGCTTTGGTTGAGAGAAAACTTGTAGAGGTTTTTTAAACAGGGCATCATTATACAAGGTCTTTGTAGTTGGGAATTGGGAATCTTGAATCAATAAGACCTTTGAGAACTCAAGTCGCATATTAAGATTTGAAGTACTTGAAGTAGAACCTACAAATTCAATTTCTTTAGTTATTAAGGACTCATAAATAGGTATTTCGGGTAAACCTTTTGATGGAAAATCGCTAATCAAAAGAAGATATTTCATAGTGGAAGTCTCCTTTTTATCTTTAAATCATTTAGGAATTTTAGAAACCCTTTCTAACACTTTGGAAAAGAAAGACGAAATGGTTTCCCCTTTTTCAGCCAAAACAAAAATTTTACAGAACCCAAAACCCTTTTCTCACACCTAATTCTCAATGAGGTTGGGAAATACAAGAACATTTTTTTTAATAAGAATAATTTCTTCTTCCAAGAAAATTATTTATATATAG
>JABXJQ010000137.1_pt1 | contig 11548 bp, 15 predicted proteins | sample 7436221 | NCBI WGS metagenome assembly JABXJQ01 (sample SAMN14395755, study PRJNA613071) | wetland metagenome | isolation source: water sample H0 from high-altitude wetland | place: Chile: Salar de Huasco, high-altitude wetland | collected 2015-11-10
TCCATGATCTTCCACCTCGCATTTTGTCCCTGCCATTTGTCCATTCCCGACCATTGCAACCTATAGAGGGGCCATTCAGTATGCATTGCACCTTGTACACTGTGAAAGTGATATGCATCGCACCCTCTACATTGAGATTTCAGCATGTCCAGTTTTGACCATTTATGAGCAGTTTTTAGTGGAGAACTTGTGGGAGATGATGTAATCAGCTGACCTTGTTCCTTTAAGCAGTGAAGCAACACTTTTAGGGACTTAGGAGCCCTCAGTTTATGGAAATTTATGATTTGGGTTGAAGTGCCCAAAAATGTCTATAACAGAAGGCTAGCTGGCTTGACTTCAGGCTCCGTATGTAAGTTTATAAAACAAACAAAAATAGACTAGAAAACAATCTATTCACTCCCTAGCGAAGTCGCCATTTTGTAACCGAGAATAGTGTCCACTTAGAGTTGCTATTCCCACTAAGACTGGTAGCTATCTTAGAAACAAACAAGTTAAAACTACTTTCACTTTCCTTTATGAAAAATAGATAAGAGGGGAACAAAGGACACCAACCTTAATCTTGCACTTGGTTCCCTACCTGGTTCCTCTCCTTCCCGATAGATCTTTTCCGCTTCTTCTTCATCTACCCAGCTTCAAAGAGCACCTGTGGAATCAAAGCAGCATAATACTATTGAAGAACAGAGATCTATAGTCATAAACAACACAGGACCAGATATGCATTGACCACACAAATTCATATACAATCTAACATACAAGAATGTGGAGGAAAACTTGAATAGCTGGGTAGAATAGCAGGAGGATTACAACCAATTGTTCTGACCCATCATCATCCTCCAGCAAGAAAGCCCTTCGTCACCTCAAGTAAAGCTTAGATCACCCAACACTATGAAGTTACACCAGAAAACCAACATCACTTCTCTACAAGATACAAGAATCCAGCCTCCGGATCTCTGTGATGAGGGATCCATATATAGATGATTGTAGGGGGTGATTCATCTTCTGGGATTTTGATTAGTGTCCTCTCTTTGATAGTTCTTGATTCCACTTGGAGATTGATGATCTCTTACTCATCCCTCAGCGAAAATAGTGAGGCAAGTGTCAGAGGGGAAGTTTATGGAAGATTCTATGATCCTCCACCTTGCAAACTGTCTCTGCCATTTGTCCATTCTCTCCCATCGCACCCTACATAGGGGCCATATAGTATGCATTGCACCCTTTACACTGGTAAGGTGGTATGCATCACACCCTCTACACTGGGCATTCTGCATGGTCTAGTTTTGACAAGTTTTGAGCAGTTTTCTATGGAGAACTTCTGGGAGGTGATGTAATCAGCTGACCTTGTTCCTTTAGGTAGTGAAGCAACACTTTTAGGGACTTAGGAGCCCTCAGTTTGTGGACATTTACGATTGGGGTTGCACTACCCAAAAATGCCTATAACAATGCTAAGATCAATATTTCATTACACATCAATAATAAAATGGTGTGTATAATATCTATCGTTTTTCTTCACCATTGTGCTCTGAACACTATGGGAACAGTGTGGAAATGATATGTATAGCAGAAAGTAGCTAGTGAACTGTCAAGATCGTTGTTGTGAATTGGGTCTAGGTTGGGTGGAACAGAACTGGTCTTAGCTTGACTGATGAGAAGTGGATTTAGCTTTATGGATGGAAAGTGGGTCTGGATTGGGTAATGAGTGGATGGGAAGAATGATTGTTACCCTTCCCACCCAGACTCAATTCCCACAAGATTCAATTCCCATGAGTAAGATATTGAACTAAACTCTTAACAAATATATTTTTATAATACCCATCCAGCTTATGCAGAATCCAGAGCACACTTAATACAATGCTACTCAGAATGAGGAGTGCCCTAGCAAATTCATCGAGCAGTTGCCTAGTGAATCTACCAGTCATATGCATTTCCCTTTGTTAAAAAATGGAAAGAGCATTGTTATTTCCTGCTATTGGGATGAATGGTTTCATTATCGTCGGCAAGGGATATTACCCTAGGGGTAGTTGGTAAAACCTTTTCTCTTGCATGAGAGAGGTACAAACTTTGAATCTTTTTCTTGGTAGGTGTTGTACCGTGTTAATGCAAAGATGGAGTTCACAGCTTCATATAGATCAAATGAAAGGGAACCTATAAATAAAACTCACAAAATGTTTGGAAAAATGCTAGAGGTGCTATACTTTTGACAATAAGTGAGGAAAGTAAGTTTGATAACATCTGCGCCTTCAGATCTTGCGAAAAAGCTAAAAGGAAAATCAAATTCCAAAGGAGGTCCATAGGGTTTTGGTTCAATGGTTAACCAAGGGTGGTGAAGGAAAATCAAATTTTGAAGCAAGTCCATGGGGTCTTGGTTCAATGGTTAACCGGGGGTGATGATAATTCCCCGCCAAGGCTCAAATCACCTAAATACATTGTTCAATGGGTTCTCAATGAAAGGGATCTTTCTAAAATAGTATAAGAAGAATACACTTCATTGTAATGGAGATCTTACCTAAATTTTGTAAGAAGTCTACACTTCATTGTAATACCACCAGATTAAGAAAGGGCATGTTTGCCAATAAAGATAAATTAAATGCTGACCCACTCCAAAAAAGGAGATAGAAGAAACCTGATGAGGGAGGAGGATAGGAAGACACTTACACGTGAGGGAGGAGGGCAGGAAGAGGCTTACTAGCGAGGGAGGAGGGGAGGAATAAGCTTACCAGTTGTAGATGTAGATGTGGAGTGACGAAACCTAGTTGCCAGAAAAACCAAAGGCATGACCATAAAGATAACAAGGAAGCCCACCATAGCTATTCGATGATGAAAACCCCGACCTCCCCATCCTCCATTTCTACCACACTAGTAGCCCTGCCGCCCTCCATTCCACACACCTCCTCTTTTCACAGGCATCTTTAACTCTCAACCCTAACACCACTTTTCTCCTTCTCCTCCTCCTAAACATATATCGAGCAATGCAACCCTTACTCAATCATAATCCTCTACATCAAACCCATATCATGGTTAGAAGAAATATTTGAAGTTAGAAAAAACAAAAAAGACCATTAGATCTAATATATACTTTAGAGCATTTAATAGAAAAATTTACCGAAGGCATTACAAAATGGATAGATCAGCTGATTTCATGCAGTTTTGAGAAAGAAAGGGACACTGACTTGGTAAAAACCTAGATGAAAATGGGCATAGGGGCCGGAAGTAGACATATTTGAGGGTCTCTATCTCTGTTAGCCTTTTTGGTTAAAAACCAAAACATATCATTAAGGGGAACATGTCATTCGGATTCAGAAGCCAACATAGATGTTATTATTAATGGGGATCGTCACCAGTCTGGCTGACTGTTCATACACTACGACATGGAAGAGGAAGAACAAGCAGGCAGTGTTGGTTATATATGATGCCCCTCAACTTACTAATTTAACTGAGCAGGTACCGAATTGGTATGCCTTGCATTGAGGGATGTAAAGTTAAAGGGAATGCTAGGGGGGTAATTTGATGCAAAGCAAGGGTGAATTATGCCTCCCTAAATGCACATCATGAGACTGTGTTTAAGATTCGCGATTCTAAAGCTGTGAGAATACTAGAGTGTAAGCACAAGAGACAAGCTAAGTATATTGTTATTTTTGTTATTATGATACATATGTTGTACTTGATGGCAACCCACTCATCTCAGATGACAAATTATAGTGCAGCAAAGTTCACGGAATTTTATGCAGAGAAAATTTTATTTCATGTGGAGAAAAGTTCATGCACTTTCATGGTTGGTTCATGGTATTAGTCCGACAGTTTTTGATCCTATGGTTTTGGTCTGTGGTATTGCATCCAAAAGTGTTGATCCTGAGTATTGGGTTCATGGTATTGTGTTATTATGGTTTTGTACCGTGGTATTGTGAAAGGCCTAAGACTATAAAAGAGGAAGAAGATCATTTGGCAAAGTATCATCTGAATTGTTATTGAATATCTGATAAAGTGCTAAGATCTGGAATACTGTGATTGGGTTATGGTGCAGATCTGGATCTGAATAAAGAAGGAACCTGAGCGCAAGGAGAAGGATAAGTTCTATTGATGGGTCATAATCTTTAAGCTTGAATGATAATATCTTTTGTTCTGGGTTTAGATTTGGTGTGTGGTTACTGTTACTCCGATTTGGATACAACTGTCATAGAAGTGTCTACTTGATCCAGTGCTAATTGGTGAAAAGGAGATTGTTTGATGCAGAAATTATTGATGATTGATTGATGTTCATGGATCCAGTCTGAAAATTTATGAAACGTGTTCCCTAGAAGAAAGAGAAGGTTGTAGCCTTCTATAGGCCAGCACCTACGTACTAGTATCTTGGCTAGTGCAAGAGCTAAGGGGGTTGTAGCTCCCTTCCAGGAGAAGCTGGAAAACGAGAGAGGGTTGTAGCTCTCTACAGGTTGTAGCTTGTGTATTGGTAAAGGACTGCACCAGTACAATTGTAAAAATAAGTTTCTAATTAAAGAGAAGATAGAGACGAATTGCAGCAGGTGGTTTTTACCCACATTGGGTTTCCACCTTATATCTTGTGTTCTTGTGTGTGATTGTCTTCTGCTCTGTTTTAATGTTTCTGGTTATTAGTTATTTGATACACAGATTAAAAATAAACATATGAAAGATAAAGTAAATTATAAGTTTGAGTAGTATACGTGGGTTTCCTTCTACATAGTTGCGGGTTTAATTAACTGAAGTAGCATATATCATTTAGATTTGAAAAAGGAATATTTGACTTGATAATACTGATTCACCCCCTCTCAGTATTATTTCCAACAATTGGTATCAGAGCAGGTCCTTCTGAAGAAGCTTGATCGCTTGAAGGAAGATTCATCATAATGAGCAACTACGAGAGAGAAGCATCGATTAGGCCACTGATTTTTGATGGGACAAACTTAATATATTCGAAGGTAAGAGTAACTGCCTATCTTCAATCTCTTGGTACATAAGTTTGGGATATCTAGATACAGGGTATACTTTTCCATTAGCAACTCCTACAGATCCGGCTGAGAAGAAGAAATATGAAACAAATGCAAAGGCAGTCAATACTCTATTAGGATGTTTATCTCAATCTGAATTTGTCAAGGTTATGCAGTATAAATCCACAAAAGAAATATGGGACAAGATTGTACTGAGCTATGATGGAGATGATCAGGTAAAACGAGCAAAACTTCAAACCCTCAAAATTCAGTATGAAAATCTCAGAATGCATAATGATGAAAGTGTGGCTAACTATTTCCTTCGTGTAGATGAGATTGTCAATTGTATGAAAAACTTGGGTAAAGAAATAAAAGAGGTTGTTGTGGTTGAAAAAATTCTAAGATCTTTGTCTCCTAGGTTTGAATCTAAAGTTTCTACAATAGAAGAAAAGGAGAATCTACGAAATCTTACCATTTCACAACTGCAAGGAATTCTGACTGCTTATGAAATGAGGAAAGGAGGACCATCAAATAGGAGAGAAGTTTCTTTCAAGGCTTCAGGCAAAGGAGATTACTATGAGTCAGGTCACGTATCAAAAGAAGAGGAAGAATCAAATTTTGTTAAGAACCTTCAACGGGGTACTGGAAGATTTCGAGGCAAGTTACCTTTCAAATGCTTTGCTTGTGGAAGAGTCGATCACTATGCTACCAAATGTCCTCATTAGGATAAGATTGACAAGGGGAAAGAATCTATTAGATGGAACAAGAAACAAAATGCAAACAAGAAAAGCTATTACACTCATGAAGATAGTGATGGATTTTCAAATAGTGATGAAGATGAACGAGGTAATAATTATAAACTTTTAATGGCTTTTGAAGATGATGATTACATGGATGCTATAGATGTGGATGGATTTTATGAAGAGATTTCTAGACTCAAAACATGTTTAGAAGAAAAGAATATGATCATTGATACTCTGCAATTCCAACTTGATGAAAAAGAAAAAATTCTTGAGAAGTTAGAATGTGAAATTGTTGGCCTTATAAAAGAAATTGAGAAAACAAATGCTCTTAATCTTAAATTTGTTAAAGGATCTGAAACTCTGGATGAGATTATCAATGTACAATGTTCTCCTCTAATCAAGACTAGTCTAGGGTATAATGGAGAAGCATCGCAAGCATCCACCTCAAAGAGTTATCTTGATGTAGCAAGGAGGAATGAGCAAAAGCCCAATGGAGATCACCAGGTAAAACAGGGATGAATTACATCAAGGATAAACAAAGACTACCAGGTAAATCAGGGGCGATCCACCTTAAGTATGAACAAAAGCTACAACTATCCATAGGTAAAATCTTCTCAATTTGCCTCAAGAATGGATGACAATAGAAACTACAAGCATTTGACAGGAAGATTTGATAATCGGAGGAGTTTCTTCAATGGCCAATGTTTCTCTTGCCATAACTTTGGCCACAAAGCAGCTCAATGTGTTGCCTGTAAGACAATAATGAATAGAGAAGCTCAAAAACAAAGAAGTATGACTGGAATCACAAAAAGGACCCATATCAACTTTTCCACCCTTGAAAATGAAATTGAATGTTCTATTTGTAATAACTTTGGTCATGAAGATTCTGAATGCAGGGGCAGGTTTTGGAAGACAACTCAGAAGGAACAAACCTCAAGCACCAGAACATGGAGAATGAAGGAACCACAACCAGAAAGATGTGGGATAGCTTTATATGCAGAAGGCCAAGAAAATCAATGGTACATTGACAGTGGATGTTCAAAGCATATGACAGGTGATAAAGAAAAACTTGAATCATAGAGTGTTTTAGAAAAGGGAAAGAAATTTTCTTTTGGAAATGATACCCCTGCATTCATAAAAGGAAAAGGTGCTACTCAATTAAAAGAAAAGGTCAAAGATGGAAATGTTTTGTATGTTGATGGCTTGAAGCATAATCTATTGAGTGTCAGTTAGATGTGCGATAATGGAACCGAGGTAATATTTTGATCGGATGGGTGTAGTGTTCGTGATCTTGATATAGGAGGAACAATGATCAAAGGCAGAAGAACTCCGAATAATTTATACATATTTGAAGAAGGACAATAACAATGCTATTTGAGGAAGGATGATGAACACTGGTTGTGGCATTGGAGGTTGGGGCATCTAAGCTTCTCTCAAATAAGGAAAGCATGCAAGTACCAGGCAGTTCGTGGTCTTCCAGATATCAAAATTCCTGACAGCACTATATGCAAATCATGTCAGTTTGGTAAACAAACCAAAACTAACTTCCCTGAAAAGGAAGGTTCAGCTAGCAGGCCTCTTAAGCTAGTCCATACAGATGTATGTGGACCATTTAGGACAAGGTCACCTCGGGCAGAAGAATACTTTATATTATTCATTGACGACTTCTCCAGGATGGTTTGGTTAGGACTTATGAAGCACAAAGACGAAGCATTCAAAAAATTCAAATCTTTCAAAGCCTTGGCTAAAAACGAATCAGATCACAAAATTAAGTGCCTCAGGTCTGACAGAGGTGGGGAGTTTACCTCAAATGATTTTTCGATTTCTGTGAAGAACATGGAATAAGAAGGGAATTCTCTACAGCTAGAACTCCTCAACAAAATGGAGTAGTGGAAAGGATGAACAGAACCGTTCAACAAATGGCTCGTGCTATGCTTGATGAGTATGGAACTCCCGCAACCTTCTGGGGTGAAGCTGCATTTGATGCGGTTGTTATTCTCAACAAAACAAATGTCCGAGTGAACAACACTCAAACTCCTCATGAGCTCTCGTATGGTGAGACTCCTTCGATAAAGCATTTCAAATTTTTTGGAAGCAAATGCTATATTAAGAATAATGATGAACAACTTGGCAAACTTGAACCTAGAGAAGATGAAGGCATTCTCCTTGGTTATTCTCCACACAACAAAGCATATAAGTGTTACAATAAAAGACTTGGAAGAATTGTTGACAGCATTGATGTAGTGGTTGATGAAAAAGGATACATTCCTAGGCAAGTAAATTATGAAAACATCGAAGAGGATGAAGACTACCTCAAAATCAGACTGATGATGAAGAAGAAAAATATGAAGGAGAAACCCATGAGGAGCCAGAGGAAAAGACAAGGATAGAAGAAAAGAGTCCTTCTAGGTATGTTCAAAAGAATCATCCAGAATCACAAATTTTGGGGCAAAAGGAGGCTAGCATACAAACAAGAAGAAAAATTGCAGAAGCTTCAAGCTATTTGGCATTACTCTCCTCCATTGAACCACAAAATGTAAGAGAAGCTTGCAAAGATGAATGTTGGGTCAAGGCAATGGATGAAGAACTTGAACAAATCGAAAAAAACAACACTTGGGAGTTGGTTCCTAGACCAAAAGATAAGAATGTCATAGGAACAAAATGGATCTTCAAGAACAAGTTGAATGAAAATGGGGAAGTTATTAGAAACAAGGCCAGACTTGTTTGTATAGGGTATGCTCAACAAGAAGGAATAGACTTTGAAGAAACTTTTGCTCCTATTGCTAGACTTGAGGCCATCTGAATGTTCCTTGCTCTCTCAAGCTTTCAGAAGTTCAAAGTATTTCAAATGGACGTGAAATCAGCTTTTATGAATGGAGACTTAGAAGAAGAAGTGTACATTGAGCAACCAGATGGGTTCATTCTTGGGAATGATCCATATCTTGTATGCAGATTAAAAAAGGCTCTCTATGGTCTTAAACAGGCTCCAAGGGCTTGGTACTATCGTTTGGACAAATATCTTCATCAACAAGGATTTTCAAAAGGATCAGCAGATAGCAATCTTTATATAAAAATTGAAAATGACAAATTGCTAATACTTGTTGTGTATGTAGATGATATTATTTTTGGCAGAAATGAAGAAGCTATGAGTCAAAGCTTTTCCTTGGTGATGTAGAAAGAATTTGAAATGTCTTTACTTGGAGAATTGACATACTTTCTTGGATTTCAAATCCAACAAAATGAAGGTGGTATCTTCCTGTCTCAAACCAAGTACCTCAAGCATATTCTGAAGAAGTATGGCATGGAAGATTCAAAACCAGTATGTATCCCTATGGTTACAGGATGCAACCTCAGTGCAAATGATGAATCAGCAGCAGTGCATCAACCAACCTATAGATCCATGATTGTAAGCCTACTTTATTTGACAGGTACACGACTAGACATCATGCATGCAGTGGGAATAGTTGGAAGATTTTAGGCAAATCCTAAGGAAACTCATCTTCAGGCAGTAAAGAGAATTTTCAAGTATCTTCAAGGAACTCAAAACTATGGCTTATGGTATCCTAGAGATACAGATCTCACACTTCATGCTTATACAGATGCAGATTGGGCCGGAAGCGTGGATGACAGGAAGAGCACAAGTGGTGGTGCATTCTTTATGGGTTCCAGATTAGTATCTTGGTTCAGCAAGAAACAGATTTCGATTGCTTTATCTACAGCTGAAGCGGAATATGTGGCAGCTACATCTTGCTGCACTCAACTCCTTCAGATGACACAAACCTTGCAGGATTATCAGATCACTTGTACTACACCTATCTCCATCTTATGTGATAATACAAGTGCAATCAGCATTTCAAAGAACCTAGTCATGCATTCAAAGACCAAGCACATATCAATCAAGTATCACCTTCTCTAGGAACAAGTGTTGGAACGAAAGGTTAAATTGGAGTATGTTCCTTCTAAGGAACAAGTTGCTGATATTCTTACCAAACCACTGCCCAGGGAAACTTTTGAATATCTCAGGCAGAAGTTGGGAGTAGTTGATGCATCATCCTGCTGTTAAATCTTGTCAGTTTCAGAGAAAAATGGGTGTACGTGTGTTGCCTGAGGAGGATCTGCGTACATACGCTGGTTTTTGCAGAGAAAGTCGTGTATATGGAGGCTTGATGGATATCAGAAGGGACAGGCTCTGGTTGAAGATAATCTGATATGGGTCTGACAGAGACCATCTGGCATAGGTTCAGGGGAAGCAGATAAACTTCTAATGATGCATTGTTGGCATTATCTTAGAAGCTTTTGGTTCTAGTTCACATATGTTGTTGGTTTCAGGTGGAATGAAGGCAGAGAAAGAATAGAAGGAAATCAGGGTTGCTGATCTGAATGGTCATTATCAGATGCTGCTACTATCAGTTATTGGTGACTTTCATAAGTCTGGCTCTAGATATTTCGTCTCTATGTCAAGTATCTCTTTTATGGTGTCAAGGTCATGTAACGGCCTATCTTGGTTTCCCCACTATGCCTGGGATAAAGATGTAATGTTCTTGTTTATCATGTGTAAACTTTTGATGGATCCCCACTTGGTTGGGAAATGGATGTATGTATGAGTCCTTGGTGATAGGAAGGTAATTTATGATAGATTCATTTTCTTCTTGTAAAACATCTTTTTGTAGAGCTTGCTTATAGTCAGGGGGAGCATGAAAAACACACTTCAGCAGAGCAGAGACTTCAGCATGTACTCAGAAGAAGCATGGACAGAGTGGTACACCTTGGCATATACAAAAGGGGAGCTCATTTAGAGATTTCAGTAGGTACTCAGGGGGAGTATCGGTAGCAGAATGTTTCTCTAAGAAAGAGATTATCTTGGTTTGCCCTTTGTCCTTGATGTCAAAGGGGGAGAGTGATTGGTTGTTGTTGCCATCAAGTCCAAAGGGGGAGATTGTTGGCATTATGATACATATGTTGTAATTTATGGCAACCCACTCATCTCAGATGATAAATTAAATTGCAGCAAAGTTCACGGAATTTTATGCAGAGAAAAGTTTATTTCATGTGGAGAAAAGTTCACGCACTTTCATGGTTGGTTCATGGTATTAGTTCGATAGTTTTTTATCCTATCGTTTTGGTCCGTGGCATTGCATCCAAAAGTGTTGATCCCAAGTATTGGGTTCATGGTATTGCGTTAATATGGTTTTGGACCGTGGTATTGTGAAAGGCCTAAGACTATAAAAGAGGAAGGAGATCATTTGGAAAAGTATCATCTGAATTGTTATTGAATATCAGATAAAGTGCTAAGATCTGGAATACTGTGATTAGGTTATGGTGCAGACCTGGATCTGAATAACGAAGGAACCTGAGTGCAAGGAGAAGGATAAGTTCTATTGATGGGTCATAATCTTTAAGCTTGAATGATATTATCTTTTGTTCTGGGTTCAGATTTGGTGTGTGGTTACTGTTACTATGATTTGGATACAACTGTCAGAGAAGTGTCTACTTGATTCAGTGCTAATTGGTGAAAAGGAGATTGTTTGATGTAGAAATTCTTGATGATTGATTGATGTTGATGGATCCAGTTTGAATATTTATGAAACGTGGTCCCTGGAAGAAAGAGAAGGTTGTAGCCTTCTGTACGCCAGCACCTACATACTAGTATCTTGGCTAGTGTAAGAGCTAAGGGGGTTGTAACTCCCTTCCAGGAGAACCTGGAAAACAAGAGAGGGTTGTAGTCTACGTACTGGTAAAGGACTGCACCAGTACAATTGTAAAAAGAGGTTTCTAATTAAAGAGAAGATAGAGACAAATTTCAGCAGGTAGTTTTCACCCACATTGGGTTTCCACCTTATATCTTGTGTTCTTGTGTGTGATTGT
>JABXJQ010000138.1_pt1 | contig 11461 bp, 3 predicted proteins | sample 7436221 | NCBI WGS metagenome assembly JABXJQ01 (sample SAMN14395755, study PRJNA613071) | wetland metagenome | isolation source: water sample H0 from high-altitude wetland | place: Chile: Salar de Huasco, high-altitude wetland | collected 2015-11-10
GGCAACGTATAGGGGTGGAACGCACAGGTAGAGAGGACGCAGATAGCCATATCGCAAGGGAAAAAGGTGATGAAGTATTTGTGAAAGGGCTGGCAGAAATGCAGAAGCAGCTGCGTAGGGAGAAGGCTAGCTGCGTGAGGGATTTGGACTGTCAGAGAATGAAGCAGAGGTCAAATGGATCGCAGATAAGGTAAAGGGCAACGAGGGCTGACAGGTTGCAAATGAGGATTGGATGAGTGGCTATGGACAGTTGCGTTGAGGGATAGAGGAGGATGCATGGAGTTGGCAGAGGACTGAAGCAATGGGTAAATGCAAGTCGATAATGAGAGCTTGAATGAGCAGTAAAAAAAAACTTCACAGACTGAGAGCGTTGGAGAGTTTTGAGTGATAAAGAATGCCAGGAGAAAATGCGTGGAGGATGAGGTTTTGGATGGCTGCGTTGAAAATAAATCCAACGGATTTGAAGCTTTGACGTTGGACGTGTGAGTGGGCAGCAAATGAGGATGAAACGCAGGGCTGGAGGGGCGATTGAAGATTTTGAGAATGACGCAGCAAATGGTGAGATATGCAGCCTCAGGCAGCGAGAAAATACTGATAATCACTGAGACAGCAAGGGTTTGAAAAACGCAGGTAGAGCAAAGACTGGCCAGTGGAAGAAAACTGCGTGGAGGTTTGGCAGCAATCCCACAATCTGCTAAAAAAATCGAAAATTTTCCTGTAACACAATGAAACCCCAGGCAACCGCAGATAGCCTAAAAAAAACCCTCGAAATTTTTCAGAAACCCCCGCAAGAGTTGATCCTGAGGCCACATCTTACCCTCCAGGGCCTAGATCTGGCTTCAAACAAAAGATTTTCCTCAGACCTGCAACTTGCAATGGCAAAACAAAACGCCCAAAAACATGCAACGAAGAAACTAAAAAAAAACTAGGTATATAATTACAATATTCACAAGTTAAAGGCTCTTAAACAGCCAGATCTGTCATTACGCCACACATGTATTTTTAAAATTTTAAATTTAAGATGAGATGCATCAGAAAACCCTTGTTCATCCACAACAGAAGTTCTAATGATAAGCCCGGGATCAAAACCAACTGGGCTCTTCAGAAAATGCTATCTGTGAGTTGGTTGGTCCAACTGAAGACTTCCCCGAACGCCTGGTGATCTCAGAATCAAGGATTTGCTGCACAACTTAATTCAACCATTAACATAGAGAGAGAAAACGACAATAAAATTCAGATCTAATGGAGATACCTGCCATTATATTCAGAAATTAAACTATCATTCAAACCCTAGTGATCAAACAAGATACTTGTGTTTAAATCACTCTTCAATAAGCTGATATCAATGGCTGAAAGTAAATCTATGCAAGAAAATAAAACATCTTACAGCATTTTCCCGAAAAGTAACACCAGCGGAGATTAACCCCAAAGTCTTTCTTTATTTGCACATGAAAAACGATTAAAAAAGAGCTTTCACTTAGCACACGACTCAAAGATCGAATGATCTCAACTGACCACTGACCTCCTATTTAAAGAAAAATTTCCCAACGGCTAGTTCGAGTGATCCTTGTCAAAGTGATCTCGACCGTTGATGAGGATCAAAAAATCTTTTAATCTCATCCGTCGAAATTAAAATAATGAGGAAATTCGAAATTATCATTTAAATGCATTTTAATTAATTCAAAATTTTATTTTTTGAATTAATTTCCTCAAAATTTTGACTTTCACTTAACCCTAGGGACCAAGGGCATAAAATTTAGCAAAATAATTATTTAACTTTAGTCCCTGGACCTCTTAAAATTTAATTTTTTTAAAGGACCCTTGAACTTAGCCTTTGGAAAATTTAAAATTACCTAGGACCTAGAACTTAGGACTTATGAGGGGATAAATTATTTTTCTAACCCTCAAGACATTTTACATCATGATTTTTACATTTTTACATTTCAAGGGGGAAAACCCATTTGACATAAACCCTCATAGACTGCCCAGTTCTGCAATACAAACATAATCTAGCAGATCAAGCAATTTGTAATAAAATAACCTAACCAAATAGTTAGGATTATTCTCAAATCACTTTTACATAGACTCAATCTAACACATTAGGACTCCCCTAAGATTCTAATGACAAAATCCATTCCGACTTTGGAGTAAGGCTGAAGGAAAACTCTGCCAATTATCGGTGAGACAAAAAACCTTCCGGAATGTAGATCATTGCTAGAAAATTAGGTTTACCTAGGTAATTACATGCATGACACGGATTTGCTAAGATTATTTACAATTTACACATGCAAAATGGGTTTACAAAATAGGATGATCAGACTGATGATGATAGTCGAATGGAACGAACACATCGATCAAGCGCTATCCCTTTTGCGAAAAAATGGGGTGTACTGCTATGGGTTGTTGACACATAGTGGTCAACGCACCCAATACACAAATATAAACAAATTATTAAAAACAAAGGAAAACTTCCCCAAAAAAAAAGAAAAATCTAAACCTACCATTAGAAGGCCTAATAGCAATAAACATGATTATTTCAGACCTCATTTTTCAAGAGAATAAAAATACAGTTCATGCACACTTTGCACAAGTATTGAAAATTTACTAACAATTTCTTAAGACCCAATTCTATTTGCAAGCAATCAAAATCGAGTCTCATAGTGTTGTTTGTATAAGCCATCATCAATAATTACTTGTAATCTTAATTTTGATACTTGGGAAAAATGAATAATGTTTATTAATGGCAATCGCTTGTAGATAATAGTGAGAACAACCTTGAAGGTGGCCCCACACTAATAGCATAATAGAAAAACGTGGCTTTTATGGCTTAGGGGTCAACTTGTCATGTTTTATTTTTTGGTCATCGATTGGAATTTACAAGAAGTTATGTTATCATGATAGATCTTATAAGAAAACTTGCTAAGTAGGAGAACGCGTTTTCAGAATTAGAGCCTGAAGTTTCTTATTAGTATAGCTGTTTGTTAAAATGTAATTTGATGTTAAAGGCTGAACACCATGTTTTGTATATTCCGAAGTACCAAAACTATAAACATGTTAATATAAATATAAGGTACTTGGGAGAAACGTGGTCTTCAGCCTCCCATCATTATGCCTGTTGACTTGCCATACTTAATGTTTAGACTAAATCATTATCTTTTTCTCAGATTATATTAAATTTGAATGAAGAGAAACCGAATTAACATGAAACATTGATCGTCCAGATTAACAAATTTTCTTTTAACCCAATGACCAAGATCCACAATAATAATCTCTAATCATTTGACACAATGACCAAACAACAGCATTTGCCTCTCTGACACTTAAAAGTGGTGTTTTTCTTCGCTTCAATGTGCATTGTGCCATCGTTGGGAGCTACATTGCATATGCATCTCATCATTCGTTCAAGAGTTTTCCCATGAGCATCCCATAAGTGAATACCCCTTAATAAGCATTAGAACAAGTGCATTCGATCAATGTTTGACACAAAACAAAATATCAACATATACATACTGTCAATCTGTAAGTTGATTTCAATTGAGAAATCAAAATAGGAACTGTAAGTGAGCGGATGATCAATGTTGTGGCTACTATAGATGCCCACCTGCAAGAAAAACAGAAAACATTAAACACTATGTATCAATATCCACATTCTGACAATATAAATGAAGCAGTATTTGACTTGAAAAAAGATGAAGACACAAAAATTCATATTACTATTTGGCAAAACTGTAAATGCAAAGCCTCCAAGTCAGAAAATCCATGGACAGTGAAAGGAGCAAAACAATGGGATCTCAAGACATTTGACACAATAAGGGAGTCAGTACAAGTCATTCAAACAAAGCTACTTAAGTTAGCCAGACACGGAAGAGAAAGTAAATCATTTAATTATATCCATGAGCAGATACTTTATAGTATATACTACATCATACTTTTGGCTTTAATACCTTGACTCGGATTTTTACTAATTTTTATCATAATATATTTCTAAGTTCTTACAGCTTTGAAGTATGCCACAATGGGCACAAGATGGTCAATGGATGACTTATCTTTTCTCCCTTAATATGAAAGGGCAGATAAAAAAAATTCAGTAGCAATGTGTACAGAGGTTGTACTCAACTATTTTATTTCATTACTATATAACAACAGTTTCCACGTGTGAAATAGGACACATCCCCCTAGGCCTGTGTGCTGTGTGTCCTTGTCTTAGACACATGGATACACTGGTCACACCTTGTCCAAGTGTTGACCATGCATGTGACACATGCCCTATTCTGGACATGTGTCTGACACTTGAACCTCATGGGTCTGACATGCTGAAGACCCGAGACAACAAAAAACAAATTAGAATTAAACCAAAGGTGAAATAACAAGCATTTGGGCTCATTCAAAAAACCCTAAGATTGTTTGCAGAAAAAGAGAACCAAGGGATTTATAGTGTTGGGTGCATCTAAGCTCTAGAATTATCTTTCTGAGTTTGTAATTTCCTAAACTGCTAAAGATCCTCCACAGAAACTATGGCTCAATCATCAAGGACTATTGCTCAAGCTGAGAAAAAGGAAAAAGAAGTTTGTGGGGTAGTGTTGTTGTTCCAGGCATCCAATTATTGTTGTTACTACCGCAAGTGCTAGAGGTGGAGCTGCAATTGCTGGATATAGAGTTGCAACTGCAAGAGAGAGAAAACAAAACAGATTAAATGCTCTTTGTAAAATTATGTAACCAAGAGAGGGGGTAATGTTGTTGATGGAGGAAAATGCTTTTGGACATGCAAATTTTACAATATTGAATTTAAGAGCACCTACTTTCAAGTCAAATCCCATTAGATGGGCTCGCTGATTAGAGGAATTGGAGCATGTACATATGTGTGCTAATGATCCAAAGAAAAGTATGTCAACAGAGGATTATAATGGCATGGGGAACATGGCAGCAACATGCAGGTCTTGAATGAAAGTGGGGTGGGAGTTGACAGTAGACCAAGAACAATGGCACAGAAGAGGCATGCTCCATGTGGCAGTCCATTGTACAGGATCTTTTTGTCGAAATGATAATAATAATGTAGATCTATGGTGAACACTTCGGCAAACCCTAACCCAACATGAAACTTGAAAGAAAATATCACATCAAGAGAAGTGAACTCATTAATGAGAGAACAAAAGAGATGATGCCGTTATACAAAAGAATCAATCATTACTAAATTCAAGATGACAACACAAAAGACTCATAGTTGTGTATTTATAGCATATATATACACGACTTAGGAGGTTGGGGCACCTTCTTTCATGAGCGGGATATGGACCTGTTGACCACTGGAGTGGCACCTAATAATTATATGAAGACTCCATGCCCAAGGATGATCTAAAGAACACTTGTACCATCAGATATCATCAATCAACAGAGTTTTTAAACTCTACTTCTATATCTCATCATATTTTTTGTACACAGATTCCACACCTTGCGCGGAATTGTAATAAGTGATACTAGTAACGATGAGTTTTGAGTCTGTAACGGGCCTAGGATGTTGGGACTCAATCAGCAAACGAATACACTTTGGAGTGTGTTTTTTATCTAGTTAATTGTCCCTTCTTTTTTAGAGACAGATAATTTTCTAGTTTTTTTACTCATTTTTTACCCCAAAGTCTAGGTGATGATTTGAAGGTTGAGCCCCTAACACCATCTCAGTGTCTAGAGTCGATGTATATTACTAGACCACACAAAAAATTTCGTGGAATTTGGTTAGGTCTAGATAGTCATTTTTTAATTTTTTAGATTTTTTGCACTGTGGAAATTGCTAATAAAATTGTATTTGTAATGTAATAAGTGATGTCTAGAGAAGTTGTATGGGGTATGAATAATAAAACTTGCACCTCTCACCCTCAACTTTCTACTATAACACACTTTGAGGGTTTAAAAATGTGTTTTGAACCCTCAAAACCCATTTTTCCTAAGTTTAGTGGGAAATCTAGCAATTAATTAAGCCTGAAATTAAATAAATGGAGAAAAATAAATATCCACACATGCTAAATGTTGTGAAAATGAAGTGGAAAACTTCAGAAGAGTTAAAGTGAAGTCCCAAGGTGATGAGGACTCCTAAAATCAAGGAAAGGACATGTGCTCGAATAAAATCGATTTTTTTGCATTAAATGAAAAAGCTGCTTACTTGGAAATTCGAATTTGTGAAGTTAATACACATTTGGGAGGATTTGGGAGAATATTTGATGGATATTTTTGTGGAAAATTGTCCTCACATGGGTTACCACCCATCTACGCTTGTCATTCCATCATAAAATTCGAATTTGGCTCATAAAAGAAGAAGAAAATGATGTCCACTTGCCAAAATTCGACTTTTACACTTGGCATTGGAGCTCCATTCAACAAATTTGAATTTCTCTTGGGGATGGTCACCTCATGCCACTTGTTTAATCTCTCTACCTTGGGATTGGCTTCAATGCCATTTGTAATTTTCATTCTTCGTTGGGATTTGCTCCCAACTCTCTATATAAGAGAGCCATGAGCTCTCATATTGTATGATGTTATAAGCTATTGTGTTTGAGAAAGCTCTACTCTTATGTACACTTGTTCTCAATTGCAATAAAAGACTTTGGGGTTCATTCATGAGTTGTTCTTCTTTTGGAGTATGATGATTGACTCACTATTGGTATAATTTCTTTTGATCATGCTTTGATTTATTTTATTTCCATATGTTCTTATAGAGTTGTTAATGTAAAACTATCTTGTATTGGCAATTAATTTAGGAGTATGCTCTAGGTGTGGAAATCTCTAGTTATTTTCCAATAAATTTCTAAAGTTTCCTTATCATTGTTTATTTGCTAAATTTATATCGGAATAATGTTTGGTTGAAGTTTTGTAGAGGAAAATCATTTCGGGATTTCAAATATTAAGCGTGAGGGGAAGTCTTTGGAGAGACCAACCCACTCTTGACCCATTCTCCAAAGAGCTATCATTGGTTCTTTGAATTTCCATAGTTTTATCTTATAAAATAGTTTCTTGCAGAGATTTTCTTGGACATAGCTTGTGTACAAGCAAATACTTCTAAATTTAAATCTCTTTTAAAAAATTGTGCTTTCATTGATTTATTTAGCTATTTAAGAGCATTTTCCAAGCTATGCAAGTGATAGAGTTCAAACTTCACTCCCATAACTTGATTTGGTTTTGTAAATTATTTTTTATCATACTTGTTCATTTTATATGCATTCTACACTAATTTTGCCTTGGTTTTGCAACCCATAGTTGCAGTTTTGATTGGAGTTTTGACAACAAGTGCCTTGAGGAAAAACCATTGAAAACTCTATCTTTCTTGTAGGACCTCTCAAGCACCCAAGATCTATTCTAAGGAGGTCGTGGACACTAGAAAGAGCTGCAAAGAAGACTAAATCGTGGATCTTTGGGAGCTTGTAATTTTCCGATTTTAGAAGGACTTCATTTCCCTTTGAGGTTGCTATAGTTTAGAGGGATATTCTAACTATTTCTAGCTCTCATCTTGTACAGATCTCCTTCATCTTTTGGGAAGCCCTTTAAGTGGCTTTTACACCATTGTAATATCCTAATAAAATATCTATTTTTTTCTTGTGGGAGCTTGGGTTTACCCAAGGCATCCTTTCTCCGTATTTAGAAGGAGGATTTTGTGTGAGTGGATTAATTTTGACATCTTATCTTTTATAACTTTCATTTTTAGCTCATTTCACATGCTCTAAAATTAACACAATTTCACCATCACATTTCAATTTCTAAGTTAAGTTTTGCTACAAGTTTCATTTGATGCTTTGCCTTTCATTTATTTTGTTTTTAAGTATAAATTGACATTTTGTTTTAAAGCAACTCATTTCTTACATGCAAATATCTCAATTTGTGTAGCAAGTTTAATTTAGTTGTCTAACATTTGCTTTGTTTACAATTTGTCTCACTATAGGCCCATTTGTGGTTTTGCTCATTTATTTTCAAAGCATACTTTAGAAGCAAGCATTCACTTCGTAGCTTCATCTCATTTTCAATTGCTATAAGTTTACGGTTTTTGACATTTACTTGGAGAAATTTACAATTCCATTTATTTATGAAGCTTATGTTTACATGTCTTGTACAACCTTGAGATAAATTTTTCAAGTTACACCATTGTGAGCATTTCCATCTACTTGAGGCAATTTCCCTTTTTTGCGAAGCAAACTTACTTGCATCACTTTAATTCACTTACAAGCTAATTTTCTTTTTCCAATTGAAGTTACATTTGCAATCTACTTTGAGCATTATCTCATTTCCATTATTTTGAAGCATTGCAAACCTCCTTGGGAAAACCTACTTGCATATCATTTACAAATTCTAGCATAGTTTGCATTTTAACTCAATTTACCTCCAAGCATAAGTTTGGTTGAAAGAAAGTATAGGGGAAAAGACTTTCTTAGAAAGTTTTTCCATCTGATACGAAGTAAGGAAAAAGCGTTGTGACCCTGCAGTTATGAAGGTGGCTTGTCCCCTTGTAGAAACAAAGGCACGTGTTGGCTCGTAAGATGCAGGGGACAGGTATCGTTAATGACACCTCTGTGCCCTTGCCCCCTCTTTCTTAGAGTCACCCCAATTTTTACCCTTTGGCAAGAGCTCAAGAGGAGGACTTGTCATTTAGATTAGGCATTTTAGATTAAAAATAACCAAAACTAATTGCATTCAAATCTAGTATAGGTGCATCTCATGCTAATACATCTTATGATTTCACTTGCAATTCTCCATTTTACTTGTCATTATTGAATATTTTATATTGACAAGCATTGTTTCACTTTCCTTTTGCAAGTAGAACACTAATTGTTTTTCCTTTTGCAAGATATCTCTATATGCTTTGATTTAGACATTGATTATATTTTGAAAACATTTTATATCTTGTATTGATTATCGTGCTAACATCTTTGTCTCCATTTCAGGATTGTTTTACTTTCATTGTTGGAAGCATTCTACTTTTGTTTTGAGCAAATGTATCTTTCATTCATGTTGAACAATTTATCTTAAGGCACTGGTTTTATGGTTTTATTATGTTAATGATTTTTATTGCTCATATCATATTTTTCTCATAATTCTTAAAAGTAATCCACTTTCACTTTAACATCTCTCCTAGAACCTCACATTTCTTTTATCTTAGTTTTCCATGTTAAGGACCACCCCCCATAGCTAACCTAGGAGATAGTTCAAACGGAGAGAGAGAGGATTTAGTGTGACAGTCTCTTCTCTTAGTTCCCTACCACCAATAGCACCTTGTGGGGTTGAAGGCTTTTCTCACTGACTAGTAGGTAAGTGTAGGCGGCAAGGCCAACCTCTTTGGCACCGTTGTCGAGGACAAACTTTCTTGTACTTGGGAAATCGACTAACCTTTTGGTTTTAGCATTTTTGAACTTTAGATGTAGATTCTTCAAGTGTTGAGTCCACTCAATCCAAATTTTGCAAGAGTCTCTACCAGAAGAAATTCAAGTTGTCTAGTTAGCCCTCTCCTGATCCTGAAAGGGTTTTTAGAAAGAGGTCGAATAGACTTTCTCATAGTAGAGCTCTTGCTAGTCTTGGGCAAGAGGCTATTTCTGATATTCATTTGTTTTTTCAAGAATAAGTAGAGCCTAGCATCATGAATGATCTTTTTGCTCCTTGTGACCTCACTGACATAAATGGCTACCCTCACAATGTCCCTGACAAGGCTATTGAAAAGTTGCCTTCCTTTCAAGGTAGCAATGCCATTAGTGCTACATCACATGTGAAAAACTTTAATGTTTTTATCTTTAAATGGTGTAACACTGCTGACTATAAGGATGTGAAGATGAGACTTTTTGTTTTATCTTTAGAAAAGGATAATCTTGATTGGCTCACTGAGCAACCTACTAACTCATATAACTCTTTACAAACCATTCTAGTTGCATTTTTAAATAAGTTTAGAGAGAAGAAGGAAAATAGGCATTTGATCAATGCCATTAGCAACATGAACAAAAATGAGAATGAAACCATGGAGGAGTTTAACAAGAGATTCAATGAATTAGTAAAAAGCATACCTGCTACTGTTAAACCTCTTGATGAATTTCTTTTATGCTCATATCTAGACGCTTTTGGTGTTGACACTACCTATGAGTTGAGGAGAAAGGAGCCTACGAATTTAAGTGTAGCTCAATCTGAAGCCTTGAAGATAGAAAGGGCTAAAAAGCAATCGGGAAAATCTGAAATTCCTGGTTTCAATAGAGAGTCATCAAAATCTAATGATTCTGAAGGCAAGGCCAAGGAAGAGACTACACATGATCCTATCAAAGAATTAACTCAACTCATCAAGAGCATGGAAGCAAATCACATTAAAGAAATGCAAACCATGCAAAATAGGTTGGTGGCCATGGAAAGATCACAAATGCAAACATTCCAACCTAAGGCAAATGATAGATGGCAAAAGAACAAAGGCCCTCCACAAGATTATTGGGTTCCTAATCCATTGGAATCCACCAACATGGTAGATCAAATTCCCCCTTTTTGTAGGCCATGTAATGAGTTCCATGAAGAGGCCACATGCCCTTATGTGAAGAGAAACGTGGAAAGTGGCATGTTAGGAGATGAACATGTAGGGACAAGTGGTCAAATCAATATGTTCTCCATGGAAGATCAGATATACACCAATGAGAGAAATCAAGAGATTGACCATAGGCCTAATAATCTTGGGGTTAACAATATGATTGCAAATTTTGAGAAAGTCACTGAGATTTTTGGGGAAAAGCCTACATCTGGACAGATTCTTGCTATGGCAAAACACGAAGGGATGACTTATCAGAGAAGGGATATCCAAGACCGAAATAATCACAGAAATTTTTCTCCTCCTACTTCAGAACTAAATTTTGACTTGGGCAATTGGGTGAATAATGCAAAGGTTTCTATTCCAGTGACAGAACTTTTAAAGATACCATCTCAAAGGGCCAAGTTACTAAGTGCCATTGAAGTTACTCAAAGGAAAGAAAAGCCTAGTGACGAACTAGAAGATGAGGAAATTGTATTGAAAAGTATGAACTGTTATGTGGGGAATGAAAATCATCTACCATTTTATGTTTCTCTGGTAGTGAATGATCGTCTTTTACACAATTGCATGCTTGATTCAAGGGCCTCGTCAAATGTCATGACCAAGAAAGTCATGGAGCAACTGAATTTAAGGGTATCTAAGCCCTATCACAACATATGTTCAATGGATTCTAAAAGAATTGGAGTGTGTGGGATAATTAAAGATTTACAGGTTTTCCTAGCTGCATACCCAGATAGAATAATGACTATGGATATTGTTGTGATAGATGTTCCTGATTCATGGGGAATGCTCCTATCAAGAAAATGGGCATCAGATTTAGGTGGTAGCCTTCAAATAGACTTATCATATGCCACCATCCCCATGCCTGATAATACCTTTGTCAGACTTGATTGGGAATTAGAGAAAAGATATCATGTCCAGGATCCAAGGAAA
>JABXJQ010000139.1_pt1 | contig 11452 bp, 8 predicted proteins | sample 7436221 | NCBI WGS metagenome assembly JABXJQ01 (sample SAMN14395755, study PRJNA613071) | wetland metagenome | isolation source: water sample H0 from high-altitude wetland | place: Chile: Salar de Huasco, high-altitude wetland | collected 2015-11-10
GTTGCATTAATTTTGTGTTCTCTATCTCTCAATTAGTGATAAATTTCATCGAAGACAAAGATCTATTTTCTAATATAGCTACTCATAGGAGTTTTCAGATGATAGCAGTAGGGCCTTGTCATTGAAACCTAATTCAAGATCAATCGTTAAAATTTATTGAATTAATCTAAGGAAGCATTGAAACTTAACGCTTGCATTTAGTGGTCTAGGCTAGATACGTGTTCCGACATATTTAAACCTAGCAGCTATTGTTCGCTTCGGCATTAGACAACGCTAGTATGGACTCGTGCTCCCCATACCATCGTGTATATAAAGGGAGACCCCACTAGGTTTGCAATCCTTTATCTGTTGGAATCCGAGTCTGCCACCTTGTAAACATGATACATCGAACACAACATTCGAGGAGAGTGCTTGCCCATACTTCTTGGTTTGCCGGGAGGTATTCTATAGTTCACGGTTACTTAGTAATCCTTTATGCCTAGATTACCCTGTGTAGTCATTTTTGATCTTTACTAACTCTCAAATTTGAAAATATCATCGAGAACTTGTCCTTTTGAGCTTGTTTCCAATCGAAAGCGATAGAGTCATCTTTTCTTTTTCTCAACTCTTAAAACGTGAAAAGGCAAAGTTTTGTTTCAGTGTTCTAAAATTAACCCCACAAAATATTCTTAGTAAAATTTATCTTCCTTGGTAATTCTTTAGGGTCGATTCCAATGGAAACATTTCCATAGTACACCAGTCAAGGGTTCCCCTCAGATCGGAATCATGGTCCTCTTCCTTCTTTTGGAAATGTTGGTGCTCATTATGTGGCAACTTTGTCCCTTCCTGGGTTAACCATTGGTTTACCTGTCTGGTTGTTTTTGAACTCGATGATCCCGAGGGTCCCAACTCCTGTCCAAACATCTCCTTCATTTGAATCACATCGCAATGATTCTAAGGTTGGCCCCTCGCCTTCTTCCCCTATCTCTTCACCTTCCTCTTCTACTTCGCTTGGTGAAAGTTTCTAGTCTAGTAACCTGGAGGCTAAGAAGAAGAAGAAGAAGACGAAGAAGAAGAAGTCAGATAAGTGAGAGGCCAACCATGCACCTGTTACTCCAAATGCACCTCCCATAGACAAACCTTTTGATCCTCCATGAAAAGTAAAATTCCCTTGCAGGCTGTGTAAGGGTGACCATCTCATTCGAGACTGTGTTGGCATTCCCAAAGTCTTAGAGGTATGGTCTCAATATCGGATCTACCATCCCCATTGACCTCTAGAGATCATGTTGATGCTACACCTTCAACTAATGATGGTAAGAAGAAGGGAAAGATTAGATTCCCATGTAGTTTATGTGAAGGAGAGCATCTTCTTCACCTTTGTCCTCTTATGGGTAAAGCTTCCAAATTTTTGGAAAACCTTGCAGCTCCTCAATCCCAACTTCTTATTCGTTATCAGAGGCTTTCTTTTTAACCTCTCCCATTTGATAAAGAGATTGACTTGGATTCATCTCTTACCCATCATGCTCTTCCTAAGAATGACTCTCTTACATCTATTCCCAACCAACCATTGGTCGAAAAGAGTGTCGACTTGGATCTGCCTTTAGTTTTTCACTCTATTCTTGAAGAGAGTGGTGATCATACTGCTCATGTTCTTCTCATCTCCTTAGATTATCAAGAATCGAAGAGTGACCCTCCCATCCTGATTGTTCAGGAGAGTCCTTCTCCTATTCCTGTAGGGCATGGGGGCAATCATATGATACCCCCACCAAGTAGTTTTGTCATCTCTTTCGATTGGGGTCCATTGACTGCTTTCCGCCTCCCATCTTATGTGCCTTTCTAGATCACAATACAAGCCTATAATATGGTAGTACCTAGCACTATATTATATTAAGGCTCATCTGTTAGCATCATGTCTTCTACTACTTGGAAAGATTTGGGTTCCCCACATCTTGCGCCTGTCACTCATAATCTCTTGGCTATCAATGGAGGAACCAGTCAACCTTTAAGGATCCTTCCAAAGTTCCCTATTACTTTGGGAGGAAAGATTGTCTATATAGATGTGATGGTAGTCCAAGGTCCCTTAGATTTCAATCTTATCCTTGGACGCGACTATGTTTATGTCATGGGAGCTCTTGTTTCTTCGATTTTCCATGTGGTTTGTTTTCTACATGAAGGGAGAATAGTGGCCATTAAACAATTGTCATTCATTGGTCACCAGGTGCCTCCTTTGCAACCATCATCCCCTATCAGTGCTTGTTTGCAAGCAGTACCTTCCCCACCACAGGTCAATTATGTGGCCACCCGTTCCGTCTCCACATTTATTTATGATCACACAGATGGTAGAGTACATTATGTACTAAGGGCATTGGAACCTGATCTATCTTTGGTACCAAATGACATGTATTCCTCCCGAAGTGTGGTTCTTCTGTCCACTGAAGACCTCTTGGGAGCCATGTTCTTGTATGGTTCATGAACAGATGTCATGAGGATAGTTCTTTTACTTTTTCAACCTAATTAAAAAATGAAACAAAGGGTGTGAGGATAGTTCCTGGTCTTGTGTCAACCTCGTTAAAAAATGAAACAAGGATTCATGAGCATGGTTCCTTATCTTGTGTCAACCTCATTAAAAAATGAAACAAGGGATGAGCATAGTTCCTTTCCTTGTAGCAAGCTCGTTAAAAAATGAATCAAGATGTTCGAGGATAGTTCTTCTACTGTGTCAACCTCGTTAAAAAATGAAACAAATCCCTAGTCCAAATCAAGACTTTGATTAAGATCTCGTAAATTCCCAGTCAAGTATTTCTTGGATCTCGAAAGTGAACCTTCATTCCATCCCCCTAGTAGATTGACATGAAGCTTGGGGGGGCATGTACCTCGATTGAGTCATTATGTTGGGGGCATGCAAACTTATAGAAAGCATAGTTTTTCGTTTCAAGCTTATGTAAACATGAAACTGAATTCAAGCATAATTCCCCATGGTTCAAGCTTGTGTAAAAATGAGCCCATGCCAGATTTACATCTCGTGATTGTCATTTTTAACAACTATTGAGCCTTGGTTGTTTCATTCCATCACCACCATCTCTTTGGTTGATCATATGCTCTCACTTGGTTTTTTTTCCTTTCTTTAGGGACCGTAGTGATGAGTGGTTTTATTAGCCAGTCTCTTGACCATTACATGTTTTGAGTAGTTCCTCCATTACCGAAACCAATTGCTACCCTTTATACCACTCCTTCCTCCAAGACGAGTCATTTCAGCTCTTTTCTCGACTCGTTAAACTCATATGAAAATATTTTTGAGTATCTTTTCCCTTTTTGACTCGTTAAAGAGAATAAAAATGGGGGGTCTGCTTTCATCTCTTTTCCGACCCTTTAGAAGCGAAAAGATGCCTGAGCCCTTGTCATTTCGAACTCGTTAATGGATGTGAAACATTGTGTGCCCAGTATAAGTTACCCCTTTTTCGGGCTGGGAGGCACTATTTACGAAAAAGGTACTCCTTGCCTAAAATGGTCAAGCGATTCTCTCAAGTATTGTTTACTACCTTTTCGAGCTCTAGAGACACAAATGTACAAAAAAGGACCATGAGTAGTTTTATTTTATGTTTCTTTTTCAAACTCTCTAAACATGAACAAGATACTGAGTTACACCTTTTTCAAACTCATTAAACTATTAAACGACATCGGATTTGTCACCATGATGAACACAAGCTTCTCCTTCCTAGGGCTCGTTAAACTTACTAGGTCAGATTCATCCGAAGGATGAACTTACAATGCAAGCATATGTTATCCCCTTCAAGCTTGCGATTAAAAAATAATTGGGGTACTCGCCGGAAATCATGGGGGGGAATTTGGAAATTTATCGAGTCATGTCGGTAGTGTACTCCTGAACAAGAAACTCTTCGCTTCGTGTTGGGTTGGGACATCCTCCTTTGCATCATTGACCTTCCTGGGTTTGGGCTATTCATTTTTGCCTTCCATTTGATCTCTACCACGTCATTATGACCACCGATCCCATGGATCCAAAAGATGCCAAACTTCAAGTTGTGTAGCTGGTATGTTCAAGAGTTGTCCTTCTACAGTTACAGTACCTCTAATTCTCTGTATCATCCAAAATCATTTTACATCCTCTAGTCTCACTTCGATGATGTGGGATTCATTATGGCCCTCCTTCGACACAGTCACTTTCTGTCAACTTTGACTTATTATCTGGGAAGTAGACGGAGAGACTCCCTTCCAGTACCTTAGAGCTTGCATGCCCTAATGGAAAATTCTTCGCACTCGAAGGTAGGTTCACATCATTGCATTTCGATCGAGTGATTTCACAGGTGTTCGAATTTAGTTCATGTATTCACATTCCATGAATTTTGTTGATAGTACCTTGAGAGCCATCGTCATTATTGGTGGTTTCTCTCGCGCTTGTTAATTGTTTACATCATTGAATGGTAATCAAGCGACTTTCTAGCATGTTTGACGTCAACACATCCATTCACATGCTAGGATCTATACTTTGATCGAGTCATGTTGGAGTGCAAGACCCTGGACTTAGATCACACAAGTCTAGGTTGTGAAGTGGTGTGACATGGTTTATGATGATATGCATGTCTCTTTCAGATGGTTGGTTGTGACCAGACCATGAGTTATCATATATGATCCTCTTTGAGAGATGGTTGCGCCCATACCTAAATCCATTTACATGATCATTCTCTGGATGGTTGCGTCCATGCCACGATTCATGTATCATTCGACAGAGATATCAATTTATGTATATGTATCTGTACTTGCCTGCAGGTTTTCCGATGACAGACCAGTTCCCGCACTAATTTATAAAGCATTTCATCCCTCACTCTAGCTCGGCCTTCACGCTTTAGGGGGCATCTGTTACATAGAATTTTGTCGCTGCCCCTATACTCCCCGTTCCTTGATCCTAGAGGACCTCTATAGTGAACCTTGCATGTTTTTCCTTCATGAAGAAATTTCAATTATGTACCTCTTCATGAGAAGATCATTTCCCTTTTGCGTCATTTCCCCTAAAACTTCTGTTTTGCCTAGTTTACAAGGCCAGCGCTAATGACCTTTGTCTCCCCCACACTGATTTGTAGAGATTAGAAATATTCCCCGTGCCAACCAGTGTGACTAAGTTGTGTTCCAGTCGTGCCAGTCTTGTTATGGAAAGTTTTTTAAATTAGAGCCAAATCTTCCATCTCTAGAAGCTCCGTAATGGAAGTCTGGTAAATGGTTTGGCCAGATGGGGTCGAGGATGATAGTTTGGGCTCCTTTCCCCTATAATGATGGAACTAGCTCAAGGGATAAGTCCTTCTCCCATTAGAAGAGGATCCCTCTCCCATCCATATTTCCTATATAAACCTCTCTTCTTCCCAAGCACAAGCTAGTCACAGTGAGAGTGTTGGCTAAGTGTGAGTATACTATTTTGATTTGACAAGCAAGCTATTACTAGTTGTAGCCATCTAGTTTTGTGAGGTAGAAGTGTGTTTGGTTTGGAGTGAAGTCTAAATGGAAGAGCCTTTAAACTACTGTTTTTTGAAGCTATCATTGAAAGCTAGAAGAAGTGTGTGGGAACCCAGTCTTATTAGAGGAAGACTGCGGTGTCAAGATGAATGGTTGTAATTTCTCTTTGATATTAATATATGCAACTATTGATTGATTTCCTACATGTTTTGTAATATTACATATTCGTGTCTTGATGCTTCTTAACTCATTAAGTAGGTTGAATTGAAATTTTTCTATTATTATGTTTGTGTGTTGCTGTTAGTTACTTGTTTTAGGAGCTTGAAGAAGGAAGCGAGAGATTTTTGGAGCAAGCAAGAGAGGACATCATCAAGCAGGATAAGTGATGTTGGCTTAATGGGGCCTGACCCAGGTTCGAAGTTATTTAGCCAAACAAATCCCTATACTACTGGCCCTTTCAGCAACACCCCGCGGAGCGTGGACTAAGCTCTCACTTGAAGCAATATGGGGGGATGTTGGAACCAAGTTTTTGCACCCTTGAGATGTCTGAGGGGTCAATTTAGTGCAACTGTGAATACCTTTGCACAGGTCACTTTGTGCACTATCCTGACCTGCGAGGCCTTCGCACTCTGTTATACTCGCCTTTTTGCAACCCTCACTAGGGGATGAGGTGCTTTCGCACTGCTAAAGCTACGATCTGTTCTATTTCCCCAAGTTACACCTCAGATCTTACTTATCTTATTATAATAGTTAGTTATCTTCGCGTAAACAGATACTTTACCTTATATTCATGGGTGGTATGCGCAAAATCCTTTGCCTTATCAAATTGATCACACTTCGTGGCAAGACCTTCACGAGCTCTTCCTCATCCCTTCAAGGAGGCGAAATCAAAGGGTTATTATCTAGTCCCTTACTTCCTTCATTTTTGTAGGTTTTTCCACTTCGCATAGATCTGGACATCAAGGTAATTACATAATCCTCTTTTCACACAATAACATTTTAATCCAAGTATTCAGAGACTTTACGTACTTACCTCGTGGTCCCTTGAGAAAGTGTCACTCTGCCTTGCTATAGCTGACTGAAGTATCTACCATGAACTGAGTAATGAATCCTACTATAATCTGATCGAGCCACTGAGTGACAGCGTGCGCAATATTATCCTCTGATGCTTCCAATATGTGCACCAACTCTGGGGTCCACACAATAGAATTGTCAACTTTCCACCTTCCTTGGCTATCTACTAGCTTTGTGATCCACTCATACAACTCATTAGGGAAAGATGCAAAGAAAATTTTGTGGATCTCTGTGTACAGGTAGCAATGTAACCACTCTTCTTTTGTTAGTTGTGGATTCCTATTCTCCTGCGTCACGTACTCGTGAATCCTCCTATCCAACCAACCTTCAATTTCCTTCTTAGTTGGCTTCCAATGATACAACATCAGACATCTCTTCGCAAATTCTGGCCTAGGCAATGGAACCATTTGTTGGCTTTATGGGGCCTGACCCAAGTTCAGATTTATTTATCTAAACAAATCCTTGTACTACTAGCCCTTTCGACAACAGCCCATGGAGCGTGGATAGAGGTCTCACCCAAAGTAGTATGGGGGGATGCTGGAACCATGTTTCTACACCCTTGAGATGTCTGAGGGGTCAATTTAGTCCAACTGTGAATACCTTCATGCAGGTCACTTCGTGCACTATCCTAACTTGCGAGGCCTTCGCACTCTGTTATACTCGCCTTCGTGCAGCCCTAACCAGGGGTTGAGGTGTTTTCGCACTGCTAAAGAAGCGATCTGCATTATTTCCTCAAGTTACACTGTGGATCTTACTTATCTTCTTACAGTTAGTTATCTTAGCGTAAACAGATACTTTACCTTATATTCGCTTTATCAACACATTCATATAAGTTCAAGCATCATATAAACAATAGAACTGGAACTTATACCTAATACATTCAATGCACAAAATAGGAAAAGATACACAGAAATGATGTAAAACTTCTCTTTATTAATACTTCAATTGGTTATAGACTCAACCCACCCTGCACACTCAGTTGCGGAGCCTTCTCCTACTCTATGACCCAAAGACATGACTCGATGCTTCAACTAAGACTCAATTCTTCATCATTAAATCTTCGATTAACTTCTACTTAACTTGTTTACAACTTAGAGCCTCACTCTATTTATATAATCCCATGGTCTACAAACCATGGGTAGATCTCTAAAGCCGACATTACATTACAAAAATGAGGGCAGAAAAACCTATGACTCATTTACAATCTTCACGCTCCGTGCCCACAAAATGCGGAGTCTTTACATCGAATATGGACAAAATCTGGGCTTTAAGCCCCAAAATTTTCCTTGGGGGATCCCACACCCAACAGGCCCCCTACACAAACATCATGACTTTCCCTTGAGTCACTCTGTCAGTGTGGAGATCTTCACGCGGAGACCTCCCAACTCTATCCAAATTGTTGTAATATTGACAGTGCACTAAGCAGCTACCTGTTGTATCTCTTGTATGCGTTGTTCAAACACCGTCGTATCTAAAATACTTCCTTGTATCTACTCATGCATTCCCGACATCTGTTTATAGTCCTGCACCCCCTTTTAGCTGCTTGGAGTGCTAAGATTGTGCTTTTGTCGGCTATTTAGACAGTCGAGCCACCTGTGTATGGATTGAACCGATTGCCATTCACTTTTCCTGGGAAAGGTTCTCCATTTAGCTTTACCAACTGCACTACACCTTTGTCTGTGACCTCCTTAATAACATATGGTCCCAAACAATGCATTTTGAATTTTCCTAGGAATATATCAAACTTACTATCATATAGTAACACAAAATTGTTCACCTTTTCACGCTGCTTTTGTACCTATTGATGGAATCTAGCCAAAAACCGTTCCTCTTCAAGTTACTCTAACTACGTGATCCTCTCCTCTACGGCTCTGCGATACTTCATACTTGTGAGCACTGTTATGCGTAGACTAAGCATGATATACTCCATTGGCATTACAGCTTCCACTCCATAGACCAGCCGGAAAGGTGTCTGTCCCGTTAGTTTCTTGCATGTCATCCTATAAGCCCATAATACTGCAAGTATGCGCAAGTCCCAATCAGCTCACTGTGTGTTGCATACTTTGGACAACGCAGTCTCTAGTATTTTATTTAATGCTTCCACTATCCTATTGGCTTGTGGGTGATACGGTGTCCTTTTCTAATGATACACATGAAATTCTTACGTCAACGCGTTGATTGTTTCATTCAGGAAATGTGTACCGTGATCGCTCATCAAGATCTTCGGACATCCAAATCATGTCAATATATGTTCAAACAGGAACTTCACAGCCATGCAATATTTTATCGACTGTGCTTCTACCCAATGAGTCAGGTACTCTGTCGTAGTGATAATATATCTCATGCCCATTTTTCCTTAAGGTTTGATAGGTCCTAGAATTTGATCACCCACTTTTCAAAGGGCTACAGTGTCATTTGTGGATTCAAAGGAATCTCTTCCCTCCGCAATGGTTTACATGTTCTTTAACATACATCACAGGCCTTGCAATGTGCTTTTGAAACCTGATGAAGGGTCGGCCGCCACAACCCTGCACGGTCGCTCTCCCTGCATAGTGTCCACCCACAGTGACCCCATGCATGTCCACGAGGATATGGCTTTGTTCAAATTCAAGTACTTACCTTCGCAATATCTCATCATTGCCCATCTTATACAGCTGCCCTGCAATGACAAAAAAATATGTCTTGCTCACCACTAGTTCCTTCTTCTGCTAGACGGAGTACTCTTTCAGAATAGTTCTAGTCATGAGAAAGTGGATTATATCTTCAAAGTGTCCATCTACTATGTGCACAGCAAAGATTTGTGCATCAGGTAATCCTTCCTCCAGACTAGTAGGTTCCTCTCCTGTCTCAATGCATGACAGGTGATCCAATCCCGCATTCAGTCGTCCAGGTTCTACAACAACTTCAAAATCATATTATTGGAACAATAAAATCCACATGCATATGCGCCCCCCCAACACAGGCTTATTAACCAAGTATTTCAACACGGAATGATCTGTATACATCTTGAAGTGTCCCCTTAGCAAATATTGTCGATATTTCTAGAGCACGTACACCATATGCAATCCCTCATGTTCAGTGGTGGAATAGTTATTTTCTGCTTTAGACAGTCTGTGACTCGCGAACACGATATGGTGATCCAAGCTCTCTCCACAATATTGTGTTAGTACCGCTACCAGTGCTATACACAATGCGTCAACATGGACGTGAAACTCCTCGTCCCATTTCGGGAAGACCAAGATCAGCGCAAAGGCCATCTTTTCTTTTAGTACATCTAGGATTTTCTTACAGTCATCGTTCTAGCAGAACATGACATCATTTTTCAATAGCTTCTCCTTCGGTGTGGTGATCTGGGCATAGATTTTGATGAACTTCCTGTAGTACCATGTATGTCCCAAGGTAGTGCATAGCCATTTCACACTTTGCGGCACTTCCAAATTCAGAATCACAACAATATTTATAGGATCTACCATCAATCCCTGTCTGCAAACCACATCTCCCAACAGGTTCCGAAAAGGAACGAGGAACGTACACTTCTTGAGGTTGAGCGCGATTTGGTATCTTTGGTAGATGTCTACCATCAAGCGTAAGCTTGCCACATGGTGCTTAACCAACCAAAATATAGTCCATCATCAAAATAAACCACCAGGAACTTGTGGATATGTTCCTTGAATGCTGCAACAACCACACACGAAAATATGGTCGGCACGTTCTTCAACACAAACGGCATAACAATGTATTGAAAGCAACCCCACTTAGCCGTGAAGGTTGTCTTGCTCCTATCTTCCAATGCGATTTTGATTTGGTGGTACCCTGAGAACCCGTTAGTGAAAGAATATGCTTCATGCCCACCAACATTTTCCAATACTTCATCTATAAGCAGAGTTGGGAATGGATCATGCACACACGCATCATTCAATTTCCTAAGATCCACGCATATTCTTATCTCGCCCTTCTGCTTCTTTTCCTACACCACCATAGGGCTTACCCAATCAGATTCTTCCATTGGCTCAATGATTCCTGCTGGGAGCATTTTGTTTAGTTCTATGCGGGCCTTCTCCCTGTATTTCAGATTTAAGCGGTAAGACCTCTACTTAACTAGCTTCATGTTGGGCTTTAATGTGATCCTCATAATTTCCTAAATATTCAATGATTCCTTTTAAATCTGTGAGCTTGGTTGGGAATAAGTCCTAGTACTTGCGGAGTAGCACAACGACCTTATCCACCATCATGTCATCCTAGTAGTCATCGAGCATTGCATACTTAGGTTTGGCCTCTGTACCAATGTTCACATGCTTTTTCTTTACCGGCACAATTATGTCAAGGTCCTCAATCTGTGGTCCTTGAACCTCAGGATGGACTTCTATTTTTGGAATGTTTTCTGCGGATCTTCGTCATCTTCTTTAGCATTTACATTATAAAATTCTAGTGCACAACTCAGCTGAGTAGCCCATTCAGGCTAAATTGATTCTATCAGCTCTTGTGGTATCTTAAAGATAACTGATTTTACCTTCTGTAGCGCGTCATCAACGGTGTCCCACCAACGATCCTCAAAAGTGAAGGTAAACAGGAACCCTTCATGCAGGATATCCCATTCACCCATCCCATGGCAGAGCTCTATCTCTATATACCAGTTCATGGGTATAACATCTAGGGTATGACAGAATAGGTGCACCCACTCAAAATGTGGCTCTTCTCCATAGGCCTTTTTCCACTTGGCCAGGTGCACGCGCGGATCATCTCGTTCATCATACCTATTTGTTAGTTGCATCTTAGGCTTCCCAAAATGCATGTGCATCATTCTCCTACATTCGTGCCAATCCTCAAAGCTTCCTTCATGCATACCCCACCACCTCACTGGCATAGTGCACAATACCCAATTTAGGGCCTGGAAACATTGCTTTTCTGGCACCTCCCTTTCAAATTTGTCCAAGAA
>JABXJQ010000141.1_pt1 | contig 11258 bp, 8 predicted proteins | sample 7436221 | NCBI WGS metagenome assembly JABXJQ01 (sample SAMN14395755, study PRJNA613071) | wetland metagenome | isolation source: water sample H0 from high-altitude wetland | place: Chile: Salar de Huasco, high-altitude wetland | collected 2015-11-10
TGTGTGTTTTTGTTGTTCCTTTCCAAAGGAACAACATTTTCGATTTCTGTTGTTCCTTTTCCAAAGGAACAGCATTTGCCTGTTTTTCTGTTCATTTTCCAAAGGGGCTGTGTTTTTTATTTCTGTTGTTCCTTTTCCAAAGGAACGACATTTCTGTGTGTTTTACTATTCATTTTCCAAAGGAACAGCATTGGTGTGTTTTGTTGTTCCTTTTCCAAAAGAATAGATTTTTCTATTTCTGTTGTTCCTTTTCCAAAGGAATGACACCTATGTGTTCTGTTGTTCCTTTTCCAAAGGAACAGCATCTGTGTGTTCTGCTATTCCTTTTCCAAAGGAACAACATTTTCCATCTTTGTTGTTCCTTTTTCAAAAGAACGACATTTGCGTTATCTGTTGTTCCTTTTCCAAAGGAACAGCATTTGTAGTCTTTTGTTATTCCTTTTTCCAAAAGGAACACCACTTACATGCTTTTTCTCTCCCTGTGAAACAGCTTGTTCCTTTTGTTGTTCTAAATTGAGGATGCTTATTGTTCCTGTTCTTTCAAGTCTTTTAGAATACAGCTATGCACTTATGCAATGGATACAAAATCACAACATACTGAAACCAGTGAATCATAAATCGCTATCTTTATAAGAAATTGCTCTGAATTGGTAAGAGGGCAGAAGGAAGGACACGTTTATTCATCATCTTTTGTTATCATTGTTCTACTAATTCTGCTCTGATTGGTTATCTTTATCATGTTGGTCCCTTTTAATCCTCTTTGATTATTATTCAAGAATAAGAGCAAAGGGTTTATATCTTCCTATTTAGATGTTAAGACTTCTTACACCATTCCTACTCTTAAGGAGTGTTGAACCACCCTTTGTGTATAAATAGGGAAAGTACTTTATGAAAAAGAAAGAAAAAAGAGCAAACATGACTTATAAATTGTCAAATGTAGGATAGGGGGTCTCATCAAGAGCCAGCCTACCATGATCATGAGGACAAAAGTGAAGTGGCATTCCCACTATGGCCACCACACCAGGGATATGGTCCAAAAGGTATATTAAATAAAGAACCCTTGGAACAGGAGGTCTCATCACAAGCCGGCCTGCCCACCTTTCGCTCCTTCCTCATGAATGGCATTATGGCTAACTGGTCACCAAGCCAGCATAATGGCCTACATTTTGACATCACACAATATTTCCTAAGCATACACAAAGGATCATGGTTCCATGGGTGAAATAAACAACTCTTCCAAGGTTATGGACACCTATCGGCAGCAGAGCACTGTTAATGGTATTGAAGTCACATTATTTACACCAATAAGTAATTTATAAGCACCCTTATGTTTCTTATGCCTTAGTAATCAATTATATATTATTTCCCAAACCATACAACACATGAATATATATTATCACCAATCATGATAGAACAATTGACAATGACCGCATGAGACTCTCTATCCATGGCAGATGTCCTATCCCCAACCTCGCATCATATCACCGCAGTCTCTTACGTATTAAGCGATGCAACTCTACGCCTCAATTTCAGTAATTTGCTACTTTTGTAAACATGGCATATTGCCATACGTTGTTCCTTAAGGACTCTGTTTCAGAGCAGGCGCTGCTCCTTTATTTGACGGCTGGGACAGCCTATCACATTGCGGGAGGGGAGGTTAACCTCATCATTCCCTGGATTACGTGTCAGCTCACTATTCGGGAAGTTGTGTATTGGGGTATAGCACAGCACTAGGAGAGCCGTGGGCGGAATTGGCAAAGACCATTCAAAGCTAAATCACTTGTGAAGGCAGAAAAGATGTGGTAAGACCATGACATCTTAAACTCTTAGCTATACTAAAGAAAAAATGCTCTATAAATTTACCTGCATTTTTTAATTCATTACTTCATGACGTTGCATGGAGCATAAAAAAGGCACAGCATGTAGAGTCAATTGTTAGTCATCATGGGTTGATTCGGTTAATAGTCAGCCATAGCCTCACCCAACAGCAAAGCAGCTAGGAAGAGCTAATTTCCATGATAAATGGGGGATTGACCACACCATCCCCAAAATGTAAACATGCCACCAGTACACCCGAGCGTCCAGAAAAACACAGGAAATCGGTAAAGCGTAAACATACCACCGGTACACCTGAGCGGCCAGAAAAACGCAAGAAATAGGTCCGGCTAGCACGGCTACGAGGGAGGCTGGAGAAGCCCCACGAAAACACCAACCAGCCGGTAGAAATAGAAGATGAGAAACCCCCACAACCAGAAGGGGAGGACAATGAGAAAGGAGTGCAGGAAGAAGAAAAAGAAGAAGAGGCCAAGCAATCTGAAGAGGAAGAAGAAAACGAAGAAGAAGCCGAGCAATCTGAAGAAGAAGGAGAAAAAGAGGAAGAAGCCGAGCAATCTGAAGAAGAAGGAGAAAAAGAAGAAGAAGCCGAGAAATCTGAAGAAGAAGCCGAGCAATCCGAGCAGGAGGAGGAAATGGAACAGCAGGAAGGTAGCCCATTGCAGGACCCATTGGGAGAAGATGAATTGGCCAAAGTTTTGGCCAATATGGGTGAATATGGCCGACCTTCCAGTCCATCAGACCTCCATGCCGAAGAGAAACCCCAGGAGGAAAATGCACCTGAAGAATCACATGCAAAGGAGGCAGAAGAAGAGAATCTGCCTGTTCATGATGAAAAGATGACAGGAGATGCTGAACAGGAACAATCTGTTCCTAACCAGAAGACACTAGAAGAAATTCCGGAGGAAACAGGGGCAGAAAAATAGGTCGTCCAAGAAATAACAGAACCAGTTAGGGTTCTTGCCCCAGAACAGCCAGAGCGGAACAATGAAGAAACACCCCAGAGAGAAAATCCAGGAATTAGTTACAGTGCAGGCCGCAGTGAACAGCCTGCTGTTCCTTCTAAGGAAATTGCGGAAATTAGGGAATTGCGAAAGGAACAGTAGAGATTACTGAATATAATAGTCCAGCTCCACCAGCAAATTAGGATTCTGAAGGCAAGGCAAAGGGTAAAAAGGACTTCGGGAAAGAAAAATGCAACCACTCCAGCAAAACCCCTCAAGACAAAGGGGTGGAGGAGCAGACTCCATCCTGCTGTTCAAAACCCTGTTGAAAGCCAGGCTGTTGTTCCAAATGATGCTGAGAAATAGACTATTGTTCCAATTGAAAAGGAACAGAAATGGGCTGATATCCATGTTAAGATAGAAATGGATGAGATGTTGACCCGTGATAAGGAAATTCAGATGGAGGCACCACTTTTGGGAGTGATAGGGGTTATGAACTCAAAGCAACGCAATAGGAAAGTTCAGGTAAAACTTCCGGCCTCCACTATCGCATGGAAAAGAGATCCAAAAATGGTAACCCTACGGAAGGGTTTGAAGCAAACACAGTAAGAAGCAGAAAAACTTAGAGAGCAAACGGTCCCTCGAGAAAAGTATGAAGAGCTACAGCAGCAGCTTAGGAATGTCAATCTATCTGAAATCCAGGCCTTTGAAGGGTGGCGAAGGGAAGAAGAGAAAGTCGCGAAGGTAACTCGTAGGTTAGATGTAGTTATCAAGCAGATGGATACCATATGTTCTTTATACAATGACGTCCTAGCATGTAGATCCCCTGCTAAGAATTATGCCTTGTTTTTAATGGAACGATATTTCCAATTGAAAATAAAGGTTGTTAAAGCAGGTGCTCCCATACAAATTAACACCATCAATGATTTTATAAACTGCTGTAAGCACTACGGGGTAAAAGTTCAAAGACTATTGCGTGAGTTTTATTTACATAACCTTGTATTAGAATAGGAGATCAAGCTGAACCTTGGCCCTTTTTTGGGGGATATCCAATAACAGGTATTTATTTCATTTGGGGTTAATCAAATTAAATGGCTTAAAGCCTATAATGCTTTCCAAATACAAGAAAACGGATTAGATTTATGGATAAGAGATGAGCCTAGGGATCCAGTACAGTTGTGGAGAAAACATAGAAACCTCATGAAGACTCCAGGTGTAATTGAAGCATTAGGACCCATGCATGAGGCACTCATTCGATAGGGATTAGAATAATTTTTCTCTATCAAAGACCTTGCCATTGATGCAGCTAAATTTCGGTATCAAATCTCTAATCCGAATATCCAGCTCAGGGAACCATTTAAGTATGAGAATTTTAAATTAGCTGTCAACCGCTTGCACCTCTATGGCGAAATCGTTTTGAGGGCAGGGCATCCTGGTTAGGATATAGGTTCCGGAGTCCAATTATTTGGCACCCTGCACCCGGATACCAAGCCCTGTATGAGATTCCTGAGGGTCAGACAGACCATTTCTTTGAATACCTAGTTACGCATCATGGTTGTAGGCCTTCACATGAGATTCCATCTCCAGCCTACTCACTCACTGCCTTACACGTCAACTACAATGTTTTCATGAGGGCATGAAAAAGGGTAAGAAGGGGGGTGTGTGGAGTACTAAAGAAGGTATGTTTTTGATGATTATTTCAGCGTCTTTTAATTAGAACTTACAAACATTTTTGCATTATGAACTCGGAAAATGATAAATAATTGTAATAAAACATGTGAGAGTAATATGCAAGACGAAAACGCTGACAATTGTCATTTCCGTATGCAGGAAGGAGGAAAAACGAGAAGTTGTCGTTCCAAAGGAAAGGACAAGGATGGGTTAACTGTTGTCCTTTTGACGGGAGACCGTATGCAAACAAGGCAAAGAAAATCAAAGCGAATCAGCCCGGGAAAGGAAGTGGAGATGTCAGCTCAGTGCAGGAAAGAAAAGAAATGACTGAGGACTAACGATTCGGCGAATCCCTCAGGATCCTTGATCCTGAGGGATCGTTGTTTTATTTATTTTTGCACTTAGATATCTCTGTCATCACCCTTATAAAAGGGGCAGCACTGTTAGCTCGGGAGGAGAGTTAGATGTTGTTATGTTTATGTAATTTCCTTTAAGATCAAAACTTTGATCATCGAGTCTCGTTAAGAACTGCTCTGGTGTAATCTCACTTTATGCATTAATACAAACTTGGTTACTATTTCATCTTTGAGTCTGGAATAACTTCAAGCGGTGTACCCCTAGAGGCTAAGGGCCCGACCCTGGAGGACACTTGTTCTTGTACCATTACGTTTGGTTTTTACATGGTTTGCTTATCGACATTATTTGGTAATCTGATGTGTTTTATAAGTTTACATCACATGCTCTGTTATGTTTAATTTATTAAGGTTTCTAAAGATAGAACTATTGTATTGACTCTGCATCATATTACTGTTCTTTTAGGTGTTGATATAATACTGCTAGTCTTTACAGAATACTGTTGTTGTTCCATTACAGAGCCTTTGTGTTGTGCACTTTCTCATTAACATTACGGAATCCATATTGGAAGTTATGTTCTTTGCGATTGTTGGATTAATGAACAATGTTGTTCCATTTTTAAATGCAGTTGCACTCTTTCTAACTGAGGTGATACCTGGATCCGATTAATATTTAAGTGTGTTGTGTATATATATGGTTTTCAAGCATTGTTCCATAATTCATCAGTGATCAGTGTTGTTCCATTTGTGTGTGTTATTCAAACCGCCCTTAAGAGTGAAAGATTGTTGTTTGATTCCTGTAGATTACGATTAATGCATTCGATCTTATAGACTAAGGTGTTACTGCTTGTTAGACTTAGTTGTTGTTCTATTTCTTAACTGCTGTTCCATTTCCGGTTTGTTGTTCCATTTCAGATTTGTTGTTCCATTTCAAATTTGTTGTTCCATTTCTTAATTGTTGTTCCATTTCTTATTTGTCGTTCCATTTCTTGTTATTTGTTATTTTGGTGTGAAGAACGATCTCAGGCTATAGTGAGCATTGACATCTACTGTCCGGCTCCCAGATCCACGATCTATTCTCTGGTTTCCTTTTCCATAAGTTTTCAAAGGGATGGGTTATTACTACCGAACCCTTGACTGATAAATTGCTTAGTTTTTTGGATGTGTGATTTAATCTTTTGAAGTAGTTAAGCTGTAAACAAGCATCCGTTTACTCTTGTATTTTCAAACACTGTGCTACTAGCATTACTCTGGCAAATGATAGCCTCAGACTGAGACACTCTTTGAAATAACAAAACATTCCCAGATTTACATATTAATGTGAGGTAATTAGAGGTGAAAGAGACCCTTTTTATAGCTCCACAGGGGGCAGCACTCCCGAAGCTAAAAATAGATGTAAAATTGCCTTGTAAAAGTATAGTAATTTCTATTCAATCTAGGTCATTCATTAGGCGGATGATCTGACGGTAGAACTTATGTTTAGTTTAGGGTTTTTTTCCCTAGAAGGAAACCCCTCTCTTTGTATGAGGGCATTGTATTTGAGGCTGTGTAATAGATGTGTATTCTCCGAACGAGAAACAGAGAGGTGAGACTGTGAGAGAAACAATAGAGGATATTACAGCAGATGTATTGTAGGTTGTGTCTCTTCATTTTGTTGGATAATAGAAAGGAAGGACTGGCTGTTCGGGGTGGACGTAGCCCAAACTGGGTGAACCACGTATATATGTGTCTCTCTTGTTTCATGCATTTTCTATGTTTATATTTCTACAATATTTTATGTGTTCCATTGCTCCGTAATAAATAATTTTCTAACAACTGGTATCAGAGCCGAAGGTCTATTTGGCTGACAAACTTGCAAGAGAGAAGGGTTCCTGGTTCGAGTGGGAGCAATAGCGGAAGATGGTAAGTTTATGGTCGAGAAGTTTAATGGCCAAAACTTCTCGCTGTGGAAGATGCAGATGGAAGATTATCTGTATCAGAAAGATCTATACCTACCATTGGACGGAAAATCAAAGAAGCCGAAGGATATGGACGATGAAGAATGGAACCTTCTCGATAGAAAGGCACTCGGAACAATACGGTTGTGCCTTGTAGCGTCGGTCGCCTTCAACATTTCGAAGGAAACAACGACAGAGGGTTTGATTAAGGCGTTGGAGAAACTATATGAAAAACCCTCGGCCTCAAACAAGGTATTTCTTATGAAACGGTTATTTAATATGAAGATGTCGGAAGGTGGATCTGTTGCAGACCATTTAAATGATTTTAATACTGTTACAAGTCAGTTATGTTCTGTAGGGGTAAACTTTGATGATGAAGTTAGAGCTTTGTTATTCTTGTGCTCATTACCAGAAAGTTGGAATGGTTTAGTAATGGCCATTAGTAACTCTGTTTCTGGATCTAGTACTTTAAAGTTTGATGATGTTGTCGGTGCTATCCTTAGCGAGGAAATGCGACGGAAAAGCTCCGGTGAGACATCGGGAAATGCTTTGAGTGCAGAGTCTAGAGGAAGAAAAATGGAAAGAGGAAAGAGCTCAGGATATCGCAGTAAATCAAGGAAAGGCAGATCCAAGTCCAGATTGGGGATAGTGTGCTGGAAATGAGGAAAGAAAGGACACCTAAAGAAAGACTGTAGATCTCGGAAGGGAAAAGAAGGAGATTCACAGCAAGAAAACAATCATGAAGCAAATGTGACAGGTGAGGTGTTACAAGATGCTTTGATTCTTTCTTTCAAAAATATTACTGATTCCTGGGTGGTAGATTCAGGGGCCTCATTCCATGCCACACTTGATAAGAAATACTTTCATGACTATGTTCAACGAGATTTTGGACAAGTTCGTTTGGGTGATGATAAACCCTGTAAAATTGTTGGAATGGGTAAGGTTCTTGTAAAACAACAGAATGGAAACCAATGGCTACTAAAGGAGGTAAGGCATGTTCCAGATCTAAAGAAAAATCTGATTTCAACAGGGCAGTTAGGCGGTGAAGGTTGTGTGACAACTTTCACAGATAAAGCTTGGAAGGTCACCAAAGGAGCCCTGGTAATAGCAAAAGGAGAAAAGGTTGGTACATTGTATTTATGCAATGGTATTTCTAACTCTGTTAATGCTTTAACTTCCAAAGGAGCAGATGCAGCATTATGGCATCATAGGCTTGGACACATGAGTGAAAAAGGAATGAAGATTCTTCACTCAAGGAATTTGTTGCCGGGTTTGAAGAATGTTGATTTGGACTTCTGTGAGAATTGCATTTATGGAAAACAAAAGAGAGTCAGATTTCTCAGAGTTGGGAAAGAAAAGAAGAGCGAAAAATTAGAGCTTGTGCATACAGATGTATGGGGACCTGCTCAGGTATCATCTCTCGGTGGCTCTCGTTATTATGTTACTTTTATTGATGATGCAACTAGAAAAACTTGGATTTATTGTATTAAGAATAAATCTGATGTATTTGATACTTTCAAGAAATGGAAAGCTTTGGTTGAGATTGAGACAGGAAAGAAATTGAAGTGTCTTAGATCAGACAATGGAGGTGAATATTGCAGCAAAGAGTTTGATAGGTATTGTTCAGAGCATGGAATTCGCAGAGAGAAGACAGTTCCAAGAACACCACAAGAAAACGGTGTGTCAGAAAGGATGAACAGAACAATCATGGAGCGTGCAAGGTGCATGAGTTTACATGCAGGATTGCATTTACAATTTTGGGAAGATGTTGTAGACATTGTTGTTTATCTAATAAACAGAGGGCCTTCAAGTTCCTTGGATGGTGGTGTACAAGAGGAAGCATGGACAGGTAAAAAGGTGAACTACTCTTTGTTAAAGCCTTTTGGTTGTGAGGCCTTTGTCCATATTAATAAAGAAAATAGAACAAAGCTTGAGGCAAAGTCAAAGAAATGTACCTTTATTGGATATGGTGTTAATGATTTTGGTTATCGCTTATATGATTATGAAAATCACAAAATCATTAGGAGCAGAGATGTAATATTCAATGAAAAGGTCTTGTATAAGAATCAGTTGCAGGAAAAGAAACAGGAAAAAGAAAACAAGGAATACATAGTTCTTGATGAAATCACTGAAAAAGTAAAGGTGCCTAAAAATAATAATAATCAACAACCATAATAGCAGCAACCACCACAACAGCAACAGGCACCCCAAACACCTGAAAGTGGTATTAGAAGATCTACCAGGATAAGTAGACCCCCTGAACGATACTCTCCTTCATTATATTATTTATTGTTCACTGATTCTGGTGAACCCGAATGTTATGAAGAAGCAATGCAGGTTGAAAGCAGGAAGAAGTGGGAGGTAGCCATGGAAGAAGAGATGGACTCCTTAATGCATAACCAGACTTGGGACTTAGTCAGGTTGCCTGCAGGAAAAACTACATTGAAGAATAAATGGGTTTACAGGCTAAAGGAAGAAGATGGAGGACAACAGAGGTACAAAGCTAGACTTGTGGTGAAGGGGTTTGCACAGAAGAAAGGTATTGATTTTGATGAAATATTTTCTCCTGTTGTTAAAATGACTTCAATCAGAACTATTTTGAGTCTTGTAGCAGCTGAAGATTTGCATCTTGAGCAGTTATATGTAAAGACAACCTTTCTCCATGGGGATTTGGAGGAAGAGATATATATGCAACAGCCACAAGGATATGAGGTGAAAGGGAAGGAGAAACTAGTGTGCAGGTTGAAGAAGAGCTTGTATGGCTTAAAACAGGCTCCAAGGCAGTGGTATCTAAAATTTGACAAGTTTATGTCTGAACAAGGTTATACTAGATGTCACTCTGATCATTGTGTTTATCTGAAAAAGCAAAATGATGGCAGCTATATTATATTGTTATTGTATGTAGATGACATGCTTGTTGCAGGGTCTAACATGCAGGAAATAAATGTGCTCAAAAGAAAATTGGCAAATTCATTTGCAATGAAGGATTTGGGAGCTGCAAAACAAATCCTTGGTATGAGAATAACTAGAGACAGGAAAAATCGTAAATTAACATTGTCTCAGAATGAGTACATACAAAAGGTGTTGAAAAGATTTAACATGCACAATGCAAAACCAGTTAGTACACCTTTTGCTAGCCATTTCAAACTTAACAAGGAAATGTGCCCAAAGACCCAAGAAGACGTGGATTATATGTCTAAAGTTCCATATGCATCAGCAGTTGGAAGCTTAATGTATGCAATGGTCTGCACAAGGCCTGATATTGCACATGCAGTGGGAGTTGTAAGCAGGTACATGAACAATCCAGGAAAGGAACATTGGATGGCAGTGAAATGGATTCTCAGATATTTGAAAGGTACCACAAATCAAGCATTATGCTTTGGTGGTTCACACATTTCTCTACAGGGATATTTTGATGCAGACATGGCAAGTGACAGGGATAACAAGAGGAGCACTATAGGATATGTATTTACTGTAGGTGGAATAGCTGTCAGTTGGGTTTCAAAAATCCAAAGTGTTGTTGCACTTTCAACAACAGAAGCAGAGTATGTTGTTGCTACAGAGGCTAGTAAAGAAATGATCTGGTTACAAAGGTTTATGGGTGAATTGGGTAAGGAGAATGATAAGGGCACGTTATACAGTGATAGCCAAAGTGCCATTCATCTTGCAAAGAACTCAGCATTTCATTCCAGGACTAAACACATACAGCTCAAGTACCATTTCATACGATCAGTGTTGGAAGATGGACAGTTGAAGCTGGAAAAGATACACACTAGCCAGAATCCTGCAGATATGCTAACAAAAGTTGTAACCAGGGAGAAACTGAGAATATGCTCAGTTTCAATTGGTCTTCAAGGATGACGATGAAGATGAGAAACATCCAGGTCTAAAGAGGAGTCATTGTCCAGCAAATGAAGCAGCGATGGAGTTGCTACAATCATTCTCCAAGTGGGAGATTGTTGTGTGTGGAGCATGATTGTTCAGAGGTCTTTGTTTTCAGTCGGATGTATACCCCGGGAAGTTTGTACACCCCTCCATGCCGGGGGGTGCGGGGGCCAGCGGTCCCCCGACGGGGGCTTGGGGGTAGTGCCCTTGAAGCTAAAAACAGATGTAAAATTGCCTTGTAAAAGTATAGTAATTTCTAGTCAATCTGGGCCATTCATTAGGCGGATGATCTGACGGTAGAACTTATGTTTAGTTTAGGGTTTTTTTCCCTAGAAGGAAACCCCTCTCTTTGTATGAGAGAATTGTATTTGAGGCTGCGTAATAGATGTGTATTCTCCGAGCGAGAAACAAAGAGGTGAGACTGTGAGAGAAACAACAGAGGATATTACAGCGGATCTACTGTAGGTTGTGTCTCTTCATTTTGCTGGATAATAGAAAGGAAGGACTAGCTGTTCGGGGTGGACGTAGCCCAAACTGGGTGAACCATCTATATCTGTGTCTCTCTTGTTTTATGCGTTTTTGTGTTTATATTTCTGCAATATTTTATGTGTTCCATTGCTCCGTAATATATAATT
>JABXJQ010000144.1_pt1 | contig 11155 bp, 13 predicted proteins | sample 7436221 | NCBI WGS metagenome assembly JABXJQ01 (sample SAMN14395755, study PRJNA613071) | wetland metagenome | isolation source: water sample H0 from high-altitude wetland | place: Chile: Salar de Huasco, high-altitude wetland | collected 2015-11-10
CATCCGAGATTTCTCGGGCATATTGACTGCGCTTGGACAGCATCGACCGTTCCGCGCGGATGCGCTGGAGATCGGCCAAGTCTTGTTCCTTGAGACCGAGTGCGCGGGCATCTAGTTCGAGGCGGGCAACGGCAAGCTCGACCTCGGCCTGCTCTTTGGGCGAGAGACCCGCGGAGGCCGCCTGCTGGGCTTCCTGCGCTTGCTTGACCAAGGGTTTCGCAGCCTCGATCAACGCTTGATAGGTTTGCAGGTAGCGGGTGCCCTCGAAGTTGGTTTTCGGGTTACCCATGATGATTTGCAAGTGCTCGCCGACGTGCTGAGTAATCGCGGCAAACCCGAGAGCGTCCAACTGGGTCCACGGCTCCATCTCCCCCTTACCAAGGAGGGCCTGCATGTCGATGAAGTGGGTCTCGACGTGGTTGTGGTGAATGTCGTCTGGCTGCGGGGAAATGGCGAGCCCCACGGCAGCCCGGCGCATGATGGTATCAAACTCGTTCTCCGCGATGACCCGTTGTTGGTTGAGGATGATCTTGGGCGGGCGCACCACGGCTTCCGCGAGATCGGGGTCACCGGTGCGAAGGAGGAACGCTTGTTGAAGCACGATGGGACGCAGCGCAGGCTCCACAGAGACGAGGTTGGCGATCATCCAGTCGGAAGTCGCAATCTGGGTCTGACGGTCTCCTGCGCCGATCACACGGCGGGCGCGGACACGCAAAAACTTGAAGCGACCGTATTTCCGAGTCGCCAGTGTCTTGTAATCGATGCCTTCCTCCTCCAAGGCTTCACGGCAGGCCATGATGTCCATGTAGCCAGGGGTGCCGGGCTTGGTATCGGCGGAGAGCAAACGCCATACGATCACATCGAGAATGGTCTCCAACGCCGTGTAGGCCGTGTTGACCCGGTTGGTCTGGATGCCAAGGTTTGATTCTTGCCGTTCGACGGCCTGCTGCCGGAGTTCCCCGCCACGTTCACTGTTAGACATGGGACCTCCGGCCACCATGGAAGCGGTGGAATTGAGCATCCCGAAGGGGGTCTGGAGATGCTGGTTGTTAGATTTGAACTCCATCTCCTCGACTCCTTCGGGGGCATAGAGGTCTTGCTCGATGTTCCACTTGGCAACGTCGTCGGGGTTGGCGGAGCCAGTGATGCGGATCTTCGGACGAGAGCGAATCTTGTCACCTTCGAGGATAAGGTTGAGCAGGTTCTCCATCTCGGAGCCGGACGGGTAAACAAGTTCTGCAACTCCCCGCAATGACTCCATCTTCTTGTCGCCACCGATTTCTGAGTCCACAGCGACAAACTGCATCCATGCAGCCGCGTCCTCATAGGCCTTCTCGAAGTGCGCGATGATGCGACAATCAGGAACTCCTTTTCCTTTACCAGCGTCAGGGATGCTCGGGATTTGCAATGGGTCGCAGAAGATGGTCTTGGACACGTAGTTCTCATACTCTGCACCCTCCTTGGTGTAAGGGCGAACCTCGTAGAACTCCCAGCACGGGATGGTAGTCATCTTATAATTCTCCTCGCCGCGGATCGCCTGAGTCTTGTCATCTCCGTGCCCGTTGGCCGTAGTAATCTGGTGCTTGATCTGCTCTTGGAGGTGTTCGATCAAGGCTTTCAAGGTTTCACGGTCGTAGCTCGAACCTTCGTGTTCCGCGATCTTGTAGAGCTTGCGCAGGTCAGCCAAGGACAGCTCAATCGGATGAAACGCGTACGTGACTCCCTGCGGTTGCAGCGGAGTGCCCGGCGGAAAGATCATGTCAATCGCGGCTTCCGGCATCCAGCCATACGAAGCCGAGTGGACCACGGGAACGCCACCCGAGATGATGAGTTCGCCCGAGACCTGTTTCCACCATGCGTCCAGCAGGCCGAGGCGACGAATGACCTTCTCGTTGATGATCTTGGCCATGCGTTGCCCGGTGACCGTGTCGCGCTCGGGATCGTTAGTATCGACGACAATCTCCACCAAGTTCGGGACACCATTCACCATGGAAGAGAACATCGTCTCCTGGGCAAGAAGGCGGCCGTAGGTGGTCAAGTGGTTCGTGATCTCCTTGCGACCGAACTTCTTGGCCTCCTCCTCGGTCATCATGGCAAGACCGTTCGAGAAGCTGCGGACATCCTTCAGACGTTTCCGGCGTTCGTAGTTTGCGTTCGTGGCATTATCCTTCGCCTGCACGAGTTCTTGTGCGGTCTCGAAGATGTCGGAGGTGAATTTATCTTTCATGGGAAATGGCGATCAGATTTTCAAGGGAGACGATACGGTGGCGTGGCGGGACTTTGGCAACCCATTGCAGGTTGCAGTTCAGCCATAGGTCAATGAACCAGATGGAGTCGTTGTTGAGTTGGGCGATGCGGAGAGCGTCGTTGAACGTCTGCGCGGCCGTCGGTTGGCTGAAAGTTTTCGGGATTCCGGCGATGACGAGACTCACGGCCCACTGCCCGCGCGGGAAATACTCCACCGGGACGAGCGGCTGATTGAGGGCGTATGGCTTCCCATTTACCCCTATCACCGTGGTATTCTTGGTGAAACGCATGGTCGGCGTCTCGATTGCGAGAAGCTGGATTGAAGGCGAAGAAGATTTGCAAGTGGAGCACGCCATATTATCTCAAAGGTCTCGCGAGTTTACTCTTCCCGGCCCCCGTGTCAAGCACGGAACCGAAGGGGCTTTGCCCTCCGTTGCCGGAGCTATTTTTCACTGAGTCCGCACGGAAGCCCCTCATGATCGCCATGCCAGAGAGACCCATGAGCACGTCCCGCTCGTCCGGCGATCTGCCCTGCCACCGGGCTTTGTATTCCGCCTTCTTTTCGGCCTTGCGCTTCTTGCCCTTTGGTTCGTGCAAGGTGCGCTGGAGCTGGGTGATCGCGGTCTCGATAAACTCACCTCCGCGCACCTGTTTGGTCAGGAACAAATCTGCCGTGAGGAATGCAAGCTCGGTAACCCGGTCCCAGCAGTAATCCGCGGACTCCTGTTTGATGCCCCGGAGATAGGTGCCACTCGGACCTTGGTTGTAGTCGAACGCCACGGACGTGAAACCGATAATCCGGTTCATGCTGGAGACGATGTCCGGCCTCATGGAGAAGTCGTATCCAAAGTTCCCGGCCGTGACACCATGCTGCCGGTTGAGTTCGGCGCACTGGATAGCAACCTGATCTTCCGGACTCACTTCGGAGCCAAGAACAAAATCATTGGTGGCAATGCCGGCCGCCTGCATCCTCTTGAACCAGTAGTCGTTGTAAGTCGCCTCGTTGACAAACTTCAGCTTCACCATGTGCTGCGTGAACACGATGAGTTCTTGATCCACTGGAGTGCCGTCGGAGTCCAGCACCGTGCCAACCCCGAACTTGCAGAATCCATACACCGCCGAGTCCTGGCCGCCAAACGCAGGGTCACAGAATCCCACGGTGCCTTTCACCCGAGTCAGTTGATAGTGGGGGTCCAGATGGCGCGAGGCCGAGGTCTTGGCCTTCGAGAGCACCGAGGTGACCTCGCTGCCGCGGATCGGGAAGGAGCGCACCTGGGAGTAGTAGGTCATCGACTGCTCGCCCCCACCGGACTCCGAAAGACGCTCGATGTCCTTCTTCTTCAGAAGGTAGGGGTAGATAATTCGGTCGGCCAAGATGTTTGGAGCACGGTGGCCGTCAAACCGGAGAGTGATGGAGGCTTTCGCCGAGTGCCAGAACAGGTCAGTTTCGACGTTCAAATCACTGAAGTTCTCCGGACCACCGAACTTCGGCACCGGTGCGGTGATCTGGCCGCCCATGTCCTCTTCATCTTTGAAGTTCTGTGACGTGATGCCAAAGAACGCATCCTGCGAGGAAATGTTCTCCAGAGTGGTCAGGAACGAGTAGTTATCGATCTCGTTGATCTCATCCACGATGACAAACATGATGCCTCGATCGATCTGCTTGCCGCGAGTTTTGGACCCTTTGTATTTGCCGACGTGCTTGACGTTCTTGAGCTCAATGCGTGCCGCCTTGGGTACGTTGGGGATGAAGACGAGGCACTTGTTGGCATACTTCATGCCGTTCGGAAACAGGCTCGGAACCTCTTTGTTGCCCTCGCACGGCCAGGTCTCGCAGAGTTCGTCCCAGAGTTCCTCCACGTCGCCCCAGACGGTCGAATCCGCGGCGTTGTCAAACGGGTTGGCCACGTAGCCCACGGTATAGTGCGGGTCGATGAACATGGCCACGAAGACGATACGAATGGCGCCAGCCGACTTTCCGGCGTTCTGGCTCCCGATCAGGTTGAGAATCTTCTTGAACCCGAGTCCAAGGCAAAAGAACATCGTGGCATCCGCGATCGACGGGGTGATGTCCGTCTTCGGAAACAACACCTTCATGAGCGTCAGGAAGTGCTGGTAGTAGGGCTTCCCGTAAGGCGAGTCCATGTGCCACTGATCGCGCCCCGCAGAGAAAAGAATTTCCTTCTCAATCTCGTGCGGGTCCATGCCTGCAAAGTCCTCATGGTCCCAATACGCACACGACCCGATCAACAGTGAAGTGATCGAGTCGGCGGATAGTTTGGGGTTCGACCAATCTATCTTCTCGTGGTGGAGCGAGACGTTGGCGTAACGGTCGATCATTCTTGAGGTGTCTCGGGATCAGGGAGAAGGTGCAACCCGCCCGGAGCCGTGTTGGCGGTCTCCGTGTTCAGGTCAACCGTCTCGGTCACCATGAACGTCACATCATAGAGGCTGGAGCCATCCGACATGATCCAGTTTCCTTTGTCATCCTGCGTCAGGTAAGGCTCGTTCCGCCATGCAGGATTCTCGACCATACGGATGCCCTCGGGCGTCTCGTCGATAAGCAACGGGGCTTCTCCGAACAGGGTCTCGCAGATCAGGCACATAAAGTAACGAGCAACGGATTCGCGCTCCCCTTTCAGGAAGCGGCGGAAAGGCCGCGGCTCACCTTCGGAGACGAGACCGAAGAATCGGAAGCTAGGAATGAACCCTTTGGCCGGGTCTTCAATCCAGCAGGACTGTACGGACTCCAAGGGGTTCGGTGCGGCTGCCTCCATGGATTCCTCTTCGGGAGGTTGGTTGTTGGAAAGGTCGATCATACGTCTGCGGCTTTGGCGATGAGTTCAAGGTCGGCAACCGTGAAGGTAACCCCCTTGACAGTGACGGGTTTCAGGTCAAGCAGATCGACCGTGACGATCTCGCCACGGAGGAACACTTTGACCTCGCGTTTCTCCTTGGCAATTTCTAGCACCAGACGGGTTGCCGTGTGCTTGAAAATCTGCAACCGGGTGAGGGTGCTATCGGCATTGAGCAGAAACACTTCCTGCGGGGCAGAGGTAGGCTCGGGTGCCTTGGCTTGGACAACAGGTTTCTCGACCTCCTTGACGGGTTCTGGCGCAGCTTTCGAGGGGACCTCGTGGGAAAGGTATTCGATTGGAGCCGGAGCCGGAGTTTCCTCGACGGGGCCGGAGACGTAGCCGTCGAACTCCTTGAGTGCGGCTTCGTCGCCGATCTCGGCACACGCGGCAGCCACGTAGGCTCGGAGGAAGTTGGTGTTCTTGGGTTGGGCGCGAAGGATCTCGGCGATCTTTTCAGGCGAGGCGACTCCGTCATCGTTCAGATAGGCGATGACCCGTTTCAGTTTGGCGGCGTTGATGTCCATGGGTGTTAGAATTTGATGCTACGACGTGCCTTCGTCTCAAGGTAAGCAACAACGGAACGACGGCTCACTTGAATCTCGGCGTCCTGATCGTTCTGGAGAACGTCGATCAACTCGCGAAGGGTGATTGCGCGGAGGGCAGGGCCACGAGGACCTTTTGCCGCTTTTTTCTTGGTTTCGTTTTTGCGTGCCATAATAGAAGAATTGTGTGCGGCGACAATTTGCCTATTTTCCGAGTAACTGTCAACACAATTTTTCAAGGGCAGGATGGCGTGGGGGATGCTGGGGAAGTCGGAACCCTGCGGGCCTTATGGACACCGCCCACCACGCCAAAAGTTACGCGAATCCACAGTGCGTGCGGATCTCCGCCATAGGGAAGGCCGGACCCGGATCGACCTTACGATCTGGCGCAATGTCGTCATGCCCCAGGATAGCGTCGAGATTGTAGCGCTTCACTAGCACCGCGGCCAACTGCTTGCCAGTGGCGATTTGCTCAGGCGTGTAGCGTTCCCATTCTTTCGCGGTCCCTCCGTTTTTGTGACGGGCGACGAGCGGCAGGAGCTTCGACCACTTGCGAATCAAGTTCGTGGAGTCGCCGCCATTGGCAAACTCGATTCCGATCGTGCAGGAGTTCAGCCCGGCGAACGTGCGTCCGTCATGCGTCCACCGCGAAACACCCGCATGCCCGCAGGTGACGTTGCAAGGTCGGCATTGGTAAAGCGTGCCGTCACGGTCAATGACAAAGTGCGCAGACGCTCCGCGAGCCTCTGGAGTGCGCCAGAAATTGATTGAGGACAACGCCGTAGCCCCGCTGGTGAAGTGCATGATAAGGAACCGGCGAACGCGCATCGGTGAGCCCCCTGCGAGTGGTTGACGGATGGCTGTATCAATCCAATGGTCGTCGGTGATTTTCATTCTTTCGCAGGTTCGATTTCAATAGGAGGGCGTGGAGTGAACGTGTAGTCACCCAGTTTGCCGTGAACGGTAACGCTCGGCATCTGGCAGGAGTTAAGAAGGATCATCGCTGTGGCAATCCAAATCAGATGGATGCCGACAAATACAAAAAGTGGAGTGCAGGATTTCATACTTCGTGAATTTCAACATACCCGCGTTTACCAAAGCTCCCCCATCCTCCGGCGCGGACTCCGGCATAGACAACGTGACGCGCTTTGTAGCGGTCGTGAGCGTGAATTGAAAGCATCACTTGGTCCCACTGGCGGCGTGTGAGGATCTGCGCGACTTGGTAACCAAAATCATGCACTCCGAACCCGCGCATGCCCTTTTCATGGTCTGGCCAGCATGATGCACCGTCCATGACATACCCGGCGAAAATCGTCAGGATGTGGCCTTCCCATCGGGCAATGACGTAGCCAGACTCCGAACGAAACTCGACCGGTTTCTCAACCCGATGCGACATCCAGACAACAAGGTCATCGGCAAAGCGGTATTTCCACTTCGGGTGAGTGGTTCGCTCCATGCGGCCGCCGCTTATGATGTAGGCAATCATTGCACTTTTTTGGCGTTAGAAATTTTCAGTTCGTTCAGAATGTCGAGGCGTTGTGATTCCGCCTTGGCAACCGCTGTTTCGTGAAGCTCGGCGATGATGCGGTCTTTCTCGGCGAGCTCTTCCTTGTGGGTTCGCTGCATGAGTTCCATTTTCTCGAAAAGGATCTTCACCGTTTTCATCAAGACGAAAAGCATGATGACGGCGAGAGCCCACCCGGTGATCGCGCCTGCGGCTTTGACAATCCAGTGCTCCTCTCCAGCAATCTGCGCAATGGTGTAGGCAATTCCGCTTCCGCTCATGAGAGCCAGGCATTTTGAGCAGCCAAGGAGGAACGATTGGAGGATCGATGACAGTTCGGTGATGACAGTGTGCGGGTGCACGGGGCGGGGATGTTAGGGCTAGGGCTCGGGGTCTGGCTGAGGTTCTGGATCGGGCTGGGGCTCCGGCTGGGGCTCGGGGATGACTTTGATGTGCTCGATTTCCATGGGATGATTGTTTTATACAAATTTCAGGGCATCGACGCTGTGCTCGCTGCCGGCGTAAAGTCCGGACTCGTACACGGTGCGGTTTCCGTAGGTGCCGTTGCCTGCTCCCACTCCTAGTGTGCGATCGAAGGTATCGATGACATACTTTGTCTTGTCCCCTACGCTGAGCGCGATGAGGTTGAAATGGGGGTGTGGTGCTCCGCCAAGGGTGAAGCCTGTGGGGGTGACGGTGCGTTGTAACACCATGGAGAAGTTATAGGCGAGCAAGCCTGAATTGTTGCTGCTGAGCACGTACCATGTGCCGCCGATTTTTCCGAAATGGGTTCCTTCTGCGGTGGTTTGGGTGTTGTCGTGGGCGACAAAGGTGAAAGCCGTTGTGAGGTCCGCAGCGGTAGATTTTGCCAAGGCGGGGTAAAATGTTCCCGCCAGCAAGTCGGCTGTGCGCGCTGTGTAACTGAGATACCATTCGTGGCCTCCCTCCACGGGGACTTTGATCACGTCGGCGTCCCAGATGGGGCGGATGTTGCCGGTGACTGTAATTTCATGCGAGTCGCTGATAACGTGCATGCCTTGCAAGAGGTTTTGCTTGGTGTAGTAGTTGTGAATTTTTGCATTCACCACGCCAAGCTGCGAAGCGTTCTGTGTGAGCCAGTACCATGTTTTTGCATCGCGGTCATAGATGATAGGACCGAAGGCGTCGTCTGGGCGGAACTCTGAGGCACGATACGGGACATACGAGGCGCATGGTGTGGCTGCGTAGGTAATCGGATCGACTTTAAACGTGACACCGTGAGCATGACGCCAGTAATTTGCCACGATTGATGTCTCGTTGTAGGGCAAGCATGCGGTGGCGTGCAGGTAGTAGTTGCCTTGTTGGTCGCGGATCGGGGTTCCGTCTTCGTATTTGACTACGCACATGGATTGCAGGCCGGTCCAACCTGCATACCCTGCGCGAAAGCTGGTGACGACGAATTGGCCGCTTGTGGCAAATGCGAACAAAAATGGGACGTAATTGTTTGAATCCCAGCTTGTGCGGAGGTTCCATGGGGTTGCTAGCGCTTCTTTGAAGAGATGCACTAAGTAGTAACCGGAACCAGTATCAGCCATGACAGAAACGTTGTTGCCGAAAATGGTCACCATCATTTTGAATCTGGTAGCGGGGGCAAATGCTGAGCCAGTGACGGAGGTTTGCGCTCCTGCCCGTTTCAGGTCCAATCCTACGATTCCGGCGACTTTATTCCAATACGCAACGATGTAGTTTTGTTCTGAGCTGATGTGGTTGAGCGCGATGCCTGCGGCAACGTATTGTGCTGCGCCCGATGCTGTGGATAGGTCCACTTCAATTTCCACGGATACGCATGGGGCTTTGAGCTTTGTGGATCCTGTGCAGAAGGCATTGCCGACACCGCTGCTCTTGGTGAGTGCTAGTCCGCCTGTGGCATTTTTTGTGGCTCCGACGGAAAGGGTGAACGGGGTGACGGACTCGAATCTTGTGTTGAGCACCTCGAATTCTTTGGGCAACAGGTTCACGTCTCGATCCATTTTCACTAACGTAAACGAAGGGTCGGAGATCGCTACTGTGGGGGCGTCTTCGATGATGCCAAGTTCTGTGTTCACGTATGCGACAATTTCCGCTGGGGCCAATCCCAAAGCGGTGCGCATTTGTGTGTTTTGCTCTGAGGTGGGAGGGGTGCCGACTGGTGCGTTTCCGAGATCAATACTCATGAGTTGTAGGTGATAGTGGTTCCGTTGTAGGTGATTGCGATGCCGTTAAAAAGAATGGCTGCCTTTGGGATTTGATTCCCATAGTTCCACCCAGTGGCGCTTAGTCTGGTGGCACTCAGTCTCATACTCAGATCAGTTCGGTCAGTTCAAGGACACCGTCGGTCGTCGCGTCACGGGTCACGGCGATGTTCGGAGTTGCAGGGACCGAGAAGTCCAGACGCTCACCGTCGGCAATGAAGTGACTTGTGTTGCCGTCTGCCGCTTGAGCCGAGGAGCCAATGGAGAACCGGATCGCAGCACCTACTGCGCGGATGCTGATGCGGCGGCAGGTGGTCGTAAGGGCCGTGTTGGCACTGACGGCTCCGGCTGTTAGTTGACGGGCCACAGTCGGCCTGCCAAGTGGCTCCACGAGTTGTTTGGACTCTGGGTTCACTGTGGCATTGAAGGCGTTCAGGAGGCTCGTGAGCGTGGTCACTACGGCGGCAGTCTCGGTCTCCGAGAGAACCTGCACCTCGATGCTGCCGAGGTCCCCGATGAAGCGCAGCAGCACGTCCTCCCCGGCACTGGCAAACTTGCGGGAGCCTGGAGCATCAAAGATGTCCGCCCCGTCTGCTGCTTGCGAGGCAAACCCGTTGCCGGTGTCACGGATGATATGGAGTTGCGACCCACGGAAATCTCCGGTGACCACGATGGTGAAGTCTCCCGTCGGAGTGAACGAGGAGGTCGGTGAAGTCGGCGTAAAGGTGACGTTCATGGGCGTGAATTACTTGGTTTTTAGAGTTTCGTCAAGAAATTTTCCGCAGCCAGCAGTTCGGGGCCTCTTTTGCCCTGATCTCGGCCTCCTTGGGACTGTCTTTGTGCAGGTTTGCGGGGACGGCGGGAATGAGCAGCAGGAGCGAGCATCCACAGACTCCACACTTCCGGTTTGCCAACTCGTCCGGCACTTGCCCGGTGGCCGAGGCAGCCCCGAGAACCTGGCTCGCGCGGCCAATGAACCCGCCTACTTTGCGCTTCATGGGACACTTGGAGCAGATGCGTGCGCGGCTCGCGGCCTCCGTGTCTGACACGACATCGAGGTTCTTGGCTGCCGAGTAGGCCTTGAGGGCTTGAGTGATGTCCGCGAGTCTCATAGGCGTAGCATACGGGCAGCGGAGGGACTCGTCAACGACGGATTTTCGGCCTCGTCTTCGGAGTGACCGCATGCAACGCCTGCACGCGCTCCGAGAGGGTGGCAAGCAGAATGTCCACGTCCGAGACCACGGGTGTCCCGACTTTGTTTAATGGGCAGCGTGGAGCCACGGCAGCACGAAGTGCCATGGCCCATTTGCCGCGCAACTCGAAGTTGATGCGATCGTGGAGGCCGAGGTTCTTCTCGGCTTCGTGTAGAATGTCCCAGTTCATACGGCTTCGAGGTAGTAGGCTTTGGAGTTGCCTTGTGCGGGAGATTTTGAACCCCACACTATCCACTGTCCGTCTCGTATGTGTCTTACCGCACACATCACAGGTTCATCACTTCGATAACCAAGCCCACGGAAAATCCAACTAACATATCCATCAGGGATCGGAGGTAGTGGAAGCAGCTCCTCGGGAATGTCGGACGGTGGAGATGTCACGGTGGCAACTTGCTGTTTCGCTGTCGCGAGATTCAACACTAGGTCGATTTCTTCCATCGCTAGGATTTTAGGGTCTCCATATTTAATACGCTCCCTTGCTTTTCGCAGAGCTGAGATAAGTATTCCTTGGTCAATCACGGTGCCAATCTGCTGCTCAGGATACTCGATCTCCAGCAAAATCTGCAAATAGTGAATCGCC
>JABXJQ010000145.1_pt1 | contig 11136 bp, 16 predicted proteins | sample 7436221 | NCBI WGS metagenome assembly JABXJQ01 (sample SAMN14395755, study PRJNA613071) | wetland metagenome | isolation source: water sample H0 from high-altitude wetland | place: Chile: Salar de Huasco, high-altitude wetland | collected 2015-11-10
GTGGTATTCATATCCATGATGTGACCAAATGTGGTGAGCTTATCCTGTCTCGTAACTAAGAACCTTAAACTCCCCACTTTATATATTACTTTATAGAGTGGGGTTTTATAAAAAATAAGTATATTTGTCCAGTATAATTTAAAAACACAAATTATGGAAAATGTTAAGGATGCTTCCAAAGAAAAGGAAGCAAAAAGATTAAGGCTACCCACTAAGCCTACTCTGGTTGAGATAAGACCAATAGAGACAATGAAGTGGCATGGTAAGACTGGAGCCGAGAGCTTCACGAGACCTAAAAAGATACATGCTTTGGTAGATTCGGTTACTACCAAGTATGCAACAGGATTAACCGATGAGGACATCAAGTCTTTACAGGAAGAGAAAAATGTAAAGTATGACCTTTCAGACATGTTCATCAGGGATACACCACATCCATTCTGGGATTCACCAATGGCAACATTGTCCCTTGAGAACTCCACAATGATTATTGACATCATGCAGCCCTTGAACTATATCAAGTTCAAGATTGCAAAAGCTTCAAGGTTTGTAGCTAATTCAATAGCTGAATACAATGAGGGATTATGGCCGGATGCAACCCATGTCATCTATGATGAAAAAGAACAGGTAGATGCTGTTGCAAGCAAGGTTGAAATGAAGACTGAAGCCATCATTGAAGCTTCTAAGCTTACTCCGGACAGAAAAATCCAGGCCATCTTAATCCTTGGGGAAAAAGATGTGAAGAACCAGAGTCCATCCTTCATTACAGTGGAGCTTGACAAGGTGATTACCAAAGACCCGGAAGCCTTCTTAAGGTTAATTAAAATGGATGCCAATGAAACTGCAATGCATGCCTTGGTGCTTGAAGCACTTGGAGGCCATGTATTAAGGAGAGAAGGTCACCGAATTATGTACATGGATTCCTTTTTAGGGAATGATGTATTAGAGGTAGCCAGGTATCTTGCAGATGACAACAACCAGGACATGAAAATGATTCTGTTATCAAAACTGAATAAGTAAGATAAGACATGACAATCAGGGAAATGCATTATGACTTCAAAAAGAAGTTCAACAAAATAGACAGTCAGGTAAACCGGAATCTTTTGGTTCCGGAAATTGACTGGGCTTTAAATGAAGCTGAACAACTTTTTGTAGCCCTGATAGCATATCCAAGATTAAAGAATACTTTTGGGTTCGAGATTAACCAAAGAAGTGTTGATGACATAAGGACTGTAGTTGTTTCTGATGCTACAGCCACCCTTACAGCAGGGGTAATCAACCTGCCAGCTGATTATCAGCACCACATAAGGAGTTATGTCAATATCAATAAGGCTGGATGTCCAGGGGACAAGAAAGCCAGGCTGTATATCAAACAGCATGATGATGAATTTGAGGAAAGCTATTTCGACAAATCTTCTTATGAGTGGAGGGAAGTCAATGGAACCTTTGTATCAACAGGTATTAAGTGCTATACTGATGGTACTTTTACAATTAGTAATGCGTCTTTAACCTATATAAAGAAGAGGACTTATATGCACAATGCCCAGGATTTCGGGGCAGGTACTTATAACACTCTTTCCGGAACACCTTTGTCAGGGTTTGTGAATTGTGGACTTCCTGAACCTACCCACAGAGAGATAGTTGATATAGCAGTTATGATAGCAGCCGGAGAAATCCAAACTTCAGACTTGCAGGCAAGGATGAACAAATTGAAAATTAATCAAATAATTTAAACTTTAACATTATGAATAGGAACAATCATGTTTTCAATGTACTCGTTGCAAAAGGAAACGTAGCAATCCTGGCTAAAGACCAAGCTGTAGATGCTCTGGCTGTAGGACAAATTGGTTTCTTCGATGCCCATACACATGTTTCTGTTGATTCTACTGTATCACCATTACCAAGAAATATCTACATCGCTGTAGGTGTGGACCCTACTGGTGGAACTACTTTAGGGGACATCAGGACATCTGCGGGACACTACATCCCGAGGAACAAATTGTTAAGCTACACTTTCCAGGCACATACTCCTGGCAGAGCCATGGTAGTGAAAGTAGGTGGCTATCTTGCCAAATGTGAAACTGAATACGGCATTGTCGTAAACTTCAGCAATACACAAATCAGTAAGATTCAGGGCCAGAATCAATTCAACAAAAACTTCTTCGTGAAGACAGGATGTTGTGATGACTGTGCTGATGGATGCAGCACTTCTGATGCCAACCTTTTGACCCAGTTGATGGTGGCTGAAATCAACAATGATGATGACAAGGCTTTGACAGCTGTAGCCATCACAAGACAGGCTGTAACTATTGCTGACCACGGAACCTCTGTGGACTATGCTTCAGGAGCAGCTATTTCTGATGCTGACATTGCAGTCCTTGTGGCTTTCAATGCAACAGCAGATGAAGCAGATAAAGTGTACACAGATTTCACTGTGACTCCTGCTGCTCTTTCTGCAAACTCTTTCTACCAGGTAAATATGAACTATCACAAGTTCTTGCAGACTACTATCCATGTAGCACTGGCTGAAGGTTTCAACTGTGCAGGAGTAGTTACAACTACCACTGACATGGCTTACGGAGAAGGTTCCGGAATCAATATTCAGCAATTGGAGTATATGGCTTCTGCCTGGAATGGAGCAGGTCCTTATGTCCTTTCTGAAACAACTGGTACTGCCAAAGGCAATATCCAGTATTTGGCTTTAGCCAATGGTGCTTATGACCAGTTTGTTTTGGAGTATGACATTGAGTACCCTTCAGGTTGGAAGAATTATGAATCTGCATTGAGCACCATCATTGCAGTTCCTGGAGCAGATACTACAACAAGGACCTCATTGGCTACCATGTTGGATGCTGTTACACCGGATGGATTTGAAAACCTTGCTGATGATGTAGCCACCTCAAATGCCAACCCTGCTGTGGTTGAAACTGTAGAGGATTCAGTTGCTACTGATGGTATAGCTTAATCCCTGTACCAATGGCTATAGTGTATTCACTAATAAAAAATGAAAATGTCTTCACCTTGGAAAACCAGGGTGAGGATAGTTTCATTTTTACTCTTTATAGGAAGACCTGTGGAGAGGATGAAGTTGTCATGGAAAGCCAGATATTGGCTCTTGATGACTCTCTGGCATTATTGATAAGTGTTGATGGTTCATACTGGCTTGAACTTCAGGAAGAGAATCCTGAATCAGAAGAAACTCCAACCATTATCTTACTCAATGAACACCCACGCCTTCTGGCTTCCTTTATCAATGATGTGGAAGATATGATGTGTGGCTGTCCTTGCAGTGATTGTGATTGTGAGCAAAACTGTGAGAGCATGCTTCTTACTTTAGCTAAAGGTGCATCTTACTTCAGTCTTAATAGTACTGAGATGGCTTATGTCCATAACTGTGTTTCAGGATTTATGTCCTGTAATATTGAAAATAACACTTCCTGTCTTATTGCCCAGGAATTTATGCTTGGCACAGGCAAACCTGAAGACCTAATCAGAAACCTTATTATAGGGTATTATGTTACCTTCTACTTTCATGAACTCAATGAAGCAATTTCAGAAGAGGGGAAAGCAGAGATTAAGCTAAGATATAAATCTGCCAAGATACTGAAATGTATTTACAAGACAGGTTTTGATGTATCCTCAATCCTATGTAATCCACCTATCCCTGTAGTGCCTCCCGAAGAGGAGCCTGAATGTTTTGCCTGGACCTGGTATATTGGTGCCATCATAAAACAGGATGAAATCATTTCCATCAAATATTTCAATTGTGATAATGTAGAGGTTATTGAGACCCAGACTGTTGCACAATTTAAAGAACAATATGAGACAGATAACATCCTCTTTTGTACCAATGGTTTACAGCCTATCATCAATATAGGTACTCTACAGAGTGTTGGTACTGGAGAAGAAAATGGCTGTGAAGCTTAATAGATAATTCCAACCTAAACAAACAATAAGAAATAATGGCTGACAACACTTTAATGAAAAGATTGAGGACTTTGGAAATCAAAGTATCTGATATATACAGGAAAATCAGGAGCCTTGGCAAAAGGGTTACTATCCTTGAAGAGAACCCTGGAGGAGGGGGCCCTACTCTTGAACAATTGTTTAGGAATCAAATTAACCCCCAGTATCTTATCACTTATGATGATTCGATGCATGATACCATTATCTATAATGATGACCTGGACCCAGTTCATAGCTTTTCCATGCCAGTACTGGCAGCCTGGGAAGGAAAGAGAAAGACTATAACAAATGATACCTCTGCTCCAATAAATATGCAAACTTACAGTCTTGATAATGATTTCTATACTGAAGGAGTAATGACAAGTACTGTAAATATTTCAGTAGGAAAGACATTATCATTTTATAATAATGGCCTGTTCATAATCGTGACACCAGTGTCATAAATAAATAATTAATTTAAAAAGTTGTTACCATGGGAGAACTAAAGTTACTAAGTTGCTACATTTTTAAATTGTTTAGCAGCCTGGCTTTGATAACCAAGAAGCCAATCAGCCTTATTATAGCTGCCCCTGTGATAGCTACTGCAATAGTCATAGACCTGAAAAGTATCCTTGACATATTGCTTTGGACATTTGCCGGAGATTTTTTTACCGGAGTCTATGCCTCATATATTGAGACAAAAGCTAAATATAAAAAAATTAGTAAGACAGATAAATTATCCTTTTGGAAAAAGGTGTTATATAAGTTGGAAGTACTAAGGGAAACAATCAGTAGTGAAAAACTGAGGAAGTCCTTTGTAAAAGCTTTGGTCTATTTAGGTGTCATATTCTTCAGCTTTAAGTTGGAACAGATATTTGCCTTTAAGACTTTTAAAGTAGGGGCAATATCAGAGAGGGATTTTACAGTAACTACTATAGTAATTTCCATTGCAATCTTCATTGAAGCCTATTCTATATTCTTTGAAAACCTGCCAAGAGCTGGGTTTGACATAGGGGCAGCATTTTCCCGGAGTGTACAGGGAGTGAAGAAAGTCAAAAAGAATGTAGAAAAAGAATAATTATTAACATTTTCTTTTTACATTTGTAACAATGTTTAAAGAAATAACACATATCAATAAAGAGTTCAATGGCCTTACTTTTGAAGAGGAAAGACACCTTTATTCACTAAAGGGTAAACCTTTAAAAGGTTCAGTTTCATCTGTAGTTGCAGAGTTCCATGAAGAATTTCCATTCGAGGAAGCCATAGCTAAAACCATGGCAAGGACTGGAAGAACTAAAGAAGATATTGCAAAGGAGTGGCAGGATACCAATGAGGAATCAGTGGTAAGGGGAAACAGGGTTCATCAGTTTGGTGAACTCTATCCATTTAACAGAAGTCTGAAACCTTCATGTAATCAGGAACTGGCCTGTAAGAAATTCTGGGATGAGCTTCCTGAGTGGATTATACCTGTAGGTGTTGAAGTCAGGATGTACCATAAGCTCTACATGTTTCCCGGAACTTCAGACATACTGTTATATGATACCAGGAGACAAGGGTATATTATAGCTGATTATAAGACTAATAAAGATTTATTCAAAAATTACATGGGTAAGGTAATGCTTGCCCCATTTGATAAGTTGCTTGACAGTCCCTTCAATCACTATCAGGTACAGCTTTCATTATATGACCTGATGCTTGAGCAGATAGGAATCCATGTAATTGAAAGGAAAATCATATACCTTGATTTTGATGGGAATTATATAATGTATAATACCACAAATCTGAAACCACAATTGGAACAATACCTTAAAGAACAACACAATGTTTAAATTTGACAAAAATACTAATGCAGCTGAAAGAAGTTTCATCTGCTCTACTTTCATCAAATTTTCAAGGATTTGGGAAAAATTTTGTACTCCTTGTAAGTGCTCCAAGACAGAAGAACCAGGAGTAGTACTTACTGGATTCTTCAGGTCATTATTTGGAACTGCCTGTAGTGATTCCCTGGCACCAAATATTCAAGCCTATCATACAGGTGCTGGAGCACTGCCAGATATTGGGGACTTTGTGTTCTCAGACCTGGCAGGGACAACTCCTGTAGCAATGGGTAATGGTCAATGGATGGCTGTAGCTACAGCTTCTTCAAACACACCAATCCTGGGAAGCATCTATACAGATGGAACTGGGCAAGTAACAACTTTTAACTGTAAATAATGAGAATAGGAGAGCTGTTGCAGAGAATCCAATCTTTATACTCTAAAGGAGTACAGAGTGATGACACCAGGCTGTCAAGGAGGCATATCTATAATAAGCTCCTTACAGTAAGGGGAAGGCTTATTTCCCAACAGGTAAAGAAAAGGCAGAAGATAAGTGACTGGAATTTTGTGATACTCCCATGTGTGGAGCTTATACAGGTTCCGGCCCATGAATGTTCCTGCCTTGCAGAGCTTGGATGTCCTGTATGGAGGACTAAATTCCCATTACCAAAGCCACTGACTGACCTTAACAAGCACCTGATTGAATTTGTGATGAGCATAGAGAACAGTATGCTTATTGATGAAACAACCCGAGAAGAGGTTTTATATGCTAAAGGTAATAAATATACCTTCCTGAAGCCTAAGTACTTGTTTGAGAATGGGTATCTTTACTTCCCTATGAAAAAAAGTCCTAAGGTAGTGAAGATAAAGTTTTTACCTGAAGACCCAATTGAAGCCCACAAGTATCCTTCAATCTGCGGAGATTGTGAAGATTGTATCAATTGCGAGGATTACAGCTCATTACCCTTTCCTATTGATGGGGATATGATTGAACCTTTGATTGAAATAGCTGCTGAAGAACTGGTAGCTAAATTTTCAGTTTCACAACAGGATATACATAACGACGCAAGGGATAACAATGCAGAAAACAGAGGCTAATGCAAGGGACAGTTATAAGCTGTATAAACAGGTTTCAGAAAATCCTGTTGATTCCAAACCCTATCTGGAAATTGGAGGTGGGTTCAGGGCCTTTCTTGTAGAAAAAGCACTGGAGGGAGAAGAGGTAACCCTACCAGCCAGAATGGGGACTTTATCCTTTAGAGGTCGTAAAGCACCTTTGAGATTTGATTCCAATGGAGTGCCTAAATTACCACCAGACTGGCAAAGAACAAAAGCCTTATGGGCCAGGAACCCTGAGGCAAAGCTGACAAAGAAACTGGTATTCTGTACCAATGAGCATACAGGAGGTGTAGTCTACAAATTCTTCTGGTCAAAGAACAGAGTACCTATAGAGAATAAAACACTGTATTCCCTAAGAATGACCAAAACCCATAAGAGTGAAGGCCACCATATCATAAAATCAGGCAAGGAGTTCCTTGTCCGGCAAACAAACTAAAATCAAGATTATGACAAATTCTATATCTGAAGCAACATTCGAGGAAGAGAAAAAATTCATACTTCCTAAAGGAGCCACTATCATTAACCAGACTGAAAGAATTAGTGTAAGGAAAATTGAGAATGGCTTTATCCTGAGAAAGAACACTGAAATCAAGTGGAAAGCCAAGGACCTGGATGATTCCCAGTGGGAACATATTACCCAGGAGTGGTTCTCAACTGACAACCCAATGACAATCACAATACCTAAGGGGCAATCCTTGGCTGATAAATTACAGTAATATGGAAATAAGACAACAAATAGAAAAGCTTCAGAATAACTATATCAGGTTGAGAAACAGGGTAAACAAGCTATTCAAGATAATTGGTAATGGCTCTGACAGTACTGGTACTGATACACAGCCTGGAGTTATCAGATTATATCCAGACCTGGAAGCAGACAATACAGATGGAGCACCAACCCAGCAAGCTGTAAAAGCTTTCTATGATGCTTTCAACGACTTTAAGGATGGCTTCAAAGCAGGAGAATTTATTCAGGAAAATGTAGTAAATATTGACGACTTTGAAGTTGTTTTTGACTTACCTATGCGAAATGCTTATTATTCAGTTACAGTATTAGGGGGGGACAGTTTGTTGGCCGTGTAGAAGCTGTAAATAAAAGTGAAAACGGTTTTACTATACGCAGTTCAACCGCTATAACAGCGGGAACTGTCAAATTTGATTGGTCAGCACAACTTTACTCAGAAGAGCCGAAGTAAAATTATATGGAGAGAGAAGTAACATATCAGGGAGAAATTGCTTTAGATGGAAGTACAAAGATAATTTCAACAGGAACAAGACTGACTGTTGAAAGCATCTCAATAACTAATTCTACAGGAGATTATGTATTTACCCTGAGAAGATACTTGGAAGATGAAGTATTACAGGATGCTTTAGTGTACGAACTTACTCTGGAAGAAGGAGATACAGTTAAGGATACTTACAGGTACATTCTTGACAAGGGTAATTATATACAGCTTCTTTCTGACATTGCAGGAAGTATTTATCATGTAACAGCAATAGCAAGATAATGGTACAGGTCATAGATAAAAATGGTAAATTAAAACTTTCTTCCTCAGGTGGAGGTGCTGCTATATGGGGAGGTATTACAGGTACTTTATCAGACCAGGTTGATTTAGATACTGCTCTTTCAGGTAAAGAACCTACAGTAACAGCAACGACAAGTGCAGATTATTACAGAGGAGATAAGACTTTTCAACTACTAAATAAAGCAGCAGTAGGATTATCTAATGTTGACAATACAGCAGATAGTGCTAAACCTGTCAGTACAGCACAGGCTACTGCAATAGGGTTAAAGGAAGATAGTTCAAATAAATCTACCTCTACAGCAGACAGTGGGAGTAGTGTTAAATACCCTGTCTGGACAGCAATAACCTCTTTCTTTACTGCTTCTCAGATTAGAAGTATTTTAGGTATCAGTACATTATCAGGCAGTAATACAGGAGACCAGACAAATACCTCTGGACTGGCTAATTCAACTGATAAGAACCTGATTACTGATGCTCAGTTAGTGAAGGTTGCAGCTATTGATCAGGTTTTTACTGCTACAGAAAAGACAAAACTTGGATTGGCTTATACTATTCCTGTAAAAAATACAACAGATAGTGCTGGTCATACAGGTACTGTAACAGAGACAATCATTACAAGCTTATCAGTACCGGCAGGTACATTTGCTTTAGGAGACATTATGAAGATAGTTTCTTTAGATGAGAAGCTGCTTGCAGGTGGAGCTTTACAAATAAAGTATTATGTGAATACTGTAAACTCTTTAGCAGGAGCTAATGCAGTATTTTTATACTCTTCTGCTGCCTCATTAAAAAGTATAGGAACAAGCAGGGAATTTATCCTTAAGCCCTCCAATGTAATATATGGACATTCACAGACAGCTAATAATGTAATCATTACAGAATCAGGTACTGCCAATGTTCCATTAAATTTAACATTTAACTATACCGGAGCCTTCTTTATTATTAAGACATTTGTCCTTGGTAATACAGGAGATAATGCAATAGGAAAATCATTTAGGGTAGAAAAAATAGGATAGAGATATGAGATACTTTTTAATAAGAAATTTAGAAACATTGGAAGTTTACCTTTCAGAAAATATGGATGAACAACCAGAAAATTCTGTACCTTTCTTTGAGAATACCTTACAGCATCCAGTGTTTGACTGCTACCCTTCTCCTACATCATTGGTAGAAGGATTAATTTCTGAACAATGTGTGATAAATAAAGTGTATCAAATTTTACAGGATAATAAATTAGAACTAACTTTGGTCGATGCAAAGGGAAACCCCAGGCTTCCAAAATAACAGATATATAATGCAAAAGTATCAATACATAACAACAGACAGTATCCTTGCCAAATATCACAGGGATTTTCGTGGTATTGGTATCAATGAGGGAGATGCCATTGAGTGGATAGGTGAAGCCCTTGGCTTTATCAAAATGGCTTCAGCTTCTGAAGAGACCATTATATTTGCTGAAGTAATCAATCATCATGCTGATATACCTATAGGTTTACACTACATTGTGCAGATTGCCAGGAAGAATGATTGGGAAAAAGAGCCCAATTCCTGCAATCCTGAAGTAATAGTTCCCTGCCTTCAGCAGGCTATTGTTGATTGTGTGGATTGTGAGAATGAAATTATCAGCTGTGCAGAGCCTGTATGTAATGAAAATGAACCTTATCAGCCACACTTTGGATTGGCTTTTCCTTATCAGACATGGGTAAGAAGTGGGTATTACAGGAAAACATGGACTCCTGTAAGGCTGGCAAATAACAGCTTCTACAACAGCCTAGTATGTAAGACCCCTGAACACCTTGAACATTTATATGATTCATGTTCATCTGAATACACTATAGTTGAAGATAAACTAAGATTCAGTTTCAAATCAGGGTATGTAGCCATTGCCTGCCTAAGGCAGAAGATGGATGAGAAAGGATACCCAATGATACCGGATGATGAATATGCAAAAGCAGCCATTACCTATTATATGGTGTGGAAGATGAAACAGAGGGAAGCCTATAATCATAGGGAAGGTGCAGCAGCCTTATCCAAAGATGCTGAAACCCAGTGGGGAAGTTATATTAAGAAATTCAAGAACAAGACCAAGATGCCATTTGGTGTGGACCAGTACCAGAACCTTTTGGAGCAGTCCTATTACATGATACCAAACCATAAGAAGTATTATGGTTTCTTTGGTAACCTGGGAAGAAGTGAAAACAGGCCCTTTATGCAAAGATAATAATGGAAGAAAGAAAAGAAAAGAATATAGTAGTACAGCCAGGAGGATTGTCAAGAGATACCTCTCTGGTAAACCAGCCTGATGGAAGCACCACTTTTGTCCTTAATGGGGTCAATGAAAGTGATGAGGGAGATACAGGCTTTGTTTCTGTGGAAAATGGTAATGCCCCATGTTATGAATTTCCTGCCGGATACATTCCTTTGGGAAAGGTTTACATAGGAAATGAAGAGACACTGCATTTCCTGGTACATCCCAATGGTAATTCCATGCTTGTCATTACTGACAGGGATTGTAACCTTACCGTGATTGTTGATGACTCAGGCCAGGCAGATAAACTTGGCTTTAAGGTTACCAACCAGATTGATGCTACCTACAGATTAAGAAGAGGCTGTGAAAGAACTGTATATTGGGTGGACCCAAGACCAAGGATTTTCATAATTGATAAGCCCGAGGAGTTCCAGGATGCTGGTGGACTGTGGGAAATTGCCAATTTCAACCTTTTTAAGACCTATGC
>JABXJQ010000148.1_pt1 | contig 11104 bp, 2 predicted proteins | sample 7436221 | NCBI WGS metagenome assembly JABXJQ01 (sample SAMN14395755, study PRJNA613071) | wetland metagenome | isolation source: water sample H0 from high-altitude wetland | place: Chile: Salar de Huasco, high-altitude wetland | collected 2015-11-10
GATAAAACTATTGTTCACCCCAAAATGAGTGGAGGTTCACATGTACAGGTTCCTGCTACATTATGGGAAAAATCTGGAGAAGGTAGAAAAGTAGTGATAATTAATGGTAAAAAAGTATTCACTTCTTCTGCTCTTAAATTTTATACTAAAGAAGAACCTTGGTGTGAAGTGTTACTTCCTGCTTGGTTTAAAGATAAAATAAACTTAAAGAGGTTTAAAACAGATGAAGAAATTTTAACGTATTTAAATAAGACCCAAGAAGGTAAAGATATTCTAAAAGGAATAGGTTTCCGTATACCTACACAATCTCTTTCTTCAATTGAAGTGGTGAGAGTGAAAGGATTTCTCCCTGCCTCTATGGGAAATACAGTGGTAGTACCTGCTGAAATTACAACTAAAGCAGGATCTGACTTTGATATTGATAAATTGAATATGTATCTTAAAGCTGTATTTACAGATCAAAATGGAGATATTCGTTTAATAAAATATAAAGGATCTGAAGAAGCTACAAAGGAATATTATGCTAATATATTTGATAAGAAACTTGAAAAAGAGAAATTAGTTAAATCAGAATTATTAGAAGCTTTACAAATTAGTGCTGATGATTATAGTGATAGTAAAGGGCTTCTTGCTAAGTATGGGCATATTATAGACACTATACTAGAAGACAGTGGTTCAGATGAAGGATTAGAGTTAAAAGAGGCTCAACTAGCTCAGAAGCTAGAAAACTTAAATGATGCAACATTTCAAATAGAAGCAAAAAAAGCTTATGTAAATGAAATGTATAAACGTTCATTACAAAATGAATATTACGATAGCTTAGAAAAACTACTATCCCTGCCTGAAAACTTTGAAAGATTAATTTCACCAGTGGATGATGCTGGGTTAAAAGCTTTATCTGTTAAATTAGACAATTTAAGAAGTGTAGACGAATCCACTATTCCTAATAGAATTCTTAATAGGGACTATATGGTGTCTACTAGACACGCTTTTGTTACAGGTAAAAAATGGGTGGGTATTGCAGCTGTAAACATTACAGGGCATTCTCTTACTCAAAAGTCAGATATATACATTGACCCAAGTAGATTTGTACTCATCTCTGATTTTGATCAAAAAATACTAGGAGATGGGTCTATTTTACTTCCTCATAATACAAATGAAGCAGGGTTAATTTCCATATCTGGAATTAAAACAGCTGATGGAAAACAATACATTTCTGAAAGATTATCAGGATATGCTACCGCTTTTGTGGATGTATCTAAAGATCCATATATTCTAAAAGTAATTAAGAATGATTTAGCTATTGGTACTTTTATGTTCCTTGAAAGAATAGGAGCAGGAGAAAACACTGCTTTATTTATGAATCAACCTATTATACAAGAATATCTAGGATATTTAGATAGTATAGGAGCAAGAGGATTATATAATAAAAATAATTTAGATTACATAAAATCTAAGTTTGTTGCTTCTAATTCTCAAATAGAAAATGCTAAAATAGATGTTAGCATGTTAGCAGGTAATATTCATGAGTATTATGAGAAAGGATATTTTGAAGCTAATTCTTCTGATAGCAATGCTGTCCAACAAAAAGTGTTAGAAGAGTTTTTGAAATATGCTAAAATGGCAGAATATTCATTCAAACTTACTCAAGCCTCTAATTACGATACTGCAAAGTTTAGAAGCCAGGATGCATTGTTTAAAAAACAAACTAGAACAGAAACAGCTAGACGCACAAACATATTTTCCTCTGTAGATAAATTAATGGATAGTTCTTTTATAGGAGAACAATCTTTTATTTTAGCATATACAACAGAAGCTTTAGGAGAGATTCTAAAATTAGATAGGTATGATTTTAGGGATAAAGCAATTAACCCTGTTTTAAAGCCTTTTGCTGAAAATGAATATTTGTCTTCAGATAATTATGATAAAATAGCAAATAAAATAGTAACATCTTTTATTGATTATGTTGTTCAAACTAAGACAGGATTAAACAATGTAATTAAAGAATTATTGGTTGATACAGCTACATCTGTAGGAAATCAACTTTCCCAGGCTAAACAACAATATCCACAATTAAGAATACTAAAAGATTTAGATATTGTAAGTACTGCTAAAGCAGAGGGCACAACTTCGTTAAAACTAAAAGCTAATATAAAAGAAGCTTATGATGAAAATCTTTATACAGAGATGATGAGAGAGTTGAGAGATTTCCCAGCTACAAATCAACTTTATAAAGATATTGTTAAATTGTCTATTTTACAAGGAACATATCAATCTTCTATTTCTATTTCTAATATTGTCCCTGTAGAAGACAGAGCTGCAATTATAGGCCCTGTAATTCAACAATTAGCTCCAGATGTGACAATTGAAGCTTTTGCTAATGGAGCATTCCAAAGAAACAATTGGAAAAATGATGATGTATTTAGAGAGGTGATGCCTAAATTCTTTTCTCAAGACATACCTGTAGGGGAAGATACTTATGGTAATGAGATATATCAGTATTTCTCCCCATCTTTTGCAGGAGTACAATCTTTAAGTATTAAACCTTCTGATAGAAAAATACTCCAATTAAATGAAAAATATAATGCTTTCGATGTTTCTTCAGACTATATAAGAGTCCCTAGACTTATTAAGGATAGTAAAACAGGGGAAATGATAGATATGAAAACAGGTAAAACTATCACACCTATGTCTATTATGCAACGTAGAGCTAAAGGAGATTATTCTTTACAGGATGTATACGGATATAAGAAAGTAAAATATTCTAATGGAAATCCTGTATTAACATTTGATAAAGAAGGAAATTCTATTTATCTTTACAAATTAATTAACTTGTGGGGAGATGGAATGTATGCTTCTGAATATTATGAAGAAGGTGTTTCTTCTGTATTAAATAATGGGACAGTGAAAATAGACCAAGAAATACCAGATAGTGATATTATTAATTTCTATGCTCCAGAAATATCCCAAACTTTTGTTAAAGAAAAAGCTAGTGTAGAAATAGAGAATGTTTTAGAAGGATCTGTAAATACTGTAGAAGAAAAAGAAGAAGAAGAATCCCCTAGAGATTTTATAATGAGAATGAAAGGTTTAAATATGTTTTATGGATTAGGAGATGTATACTCTCATCATTTAGATTTAGGAATGCCTACAAAAGACATAAATAAAGCTTTAAATGATATTGAAAGATATAATTTTGGAACGGCTCCTGCTATTAAATTAATAGAAAAAATGGAGGCTATGAGAAAAACAGGAATGTTTAATTTAATAGCAGGTTCTGGAAACTTAACCAATAAAATACAACAACCTATTCCTCCAAGAGAAGATGAAAGTAATAACCAAATCCCAAATTGTAGCTAATGGCCTGTAAAATAGATTATATTCAAAAAGCTGAATTACCTGAAGAAGAGAAATTAAGATTAGAATCTCTTCATACGGGTATATTTACCAAAGCTAAAGAGTCAAAAGCATTTAGAGCTTTTGAGGGAAAATACTATACATTAAAACAAAATTATGGATTAGGAACACAATTTGTTGCTCAAATCAATAATGAGTTTAAAGGTCCTGTAGCTAAAATTGTTACTCCAAGACCAGGACAAGGATATTTAAGTGTTAATGTTCTTCCTGTAGCTGAAAAACAAGGAGAATTGTTTTTACAACAATATACTCCAGAGTCTGTTAATTTCGAGGAAATGCTTAAAAATAATCCTTTAGCAGAAAACGTTTTGCATACATTATTGGATGATAGTATTTTTTTAACAGGCTCTTTAGCTTTATCCCCTCAAGGAACTATTTTTAGAAATGGAAATAAAAGAATTCATGATTTAGATTTAGTAGCTCCTGGGTATACAGAAAATCAATTAGATTCTAAAGTTTTTTCTTTGTATTCTAATGCTAAAAAAGTTTATTCTTATAACAATAATAAATCTGAAGAAAAATATAGAATAGTCACTTATATTATTCCCCCTAACAATGTTATTGTTAATGATGTTAATAAAACTAAAGGTAGAATTAATTTTTATAATTTAAAGAATAAAAAAGGAGAAATAGTAGGAGATTATAGTTTTAATTTAGATGGAACTGAAGAAACTAATGGAGCTGAAGGATTATTATTAGACTTCTTTTTAGAAAAAGAAAATAACAGAAAAACAGTTTCTTACGAGTTAACTACAATACCTGGAAAATCAAAAACTATTTTATTAGCTGATTATAAAAATACTTTTGAAGCTAAAAAAGCTTTAAATAGACCTAAAGACCAGGCAGACGAATTAAATTTTCAAAGAATTTCTCCTAAAGTAGTACAATTATCTAAAGATTTATTAAATAAAAATAGAGTTGATTATCAGAAAGTAAAAGACATTTCTGTAAATGGTGTAAAAATACAAGCTAATGGTGTAGCTAATATTACACAAGGACTTGTACAAGTGATAGAAGGAAAAGAAGCTGAAGCTCTTCCTGAAGAGGCTATACACTTTGCTGTGGAACTTATACAACAAAAAAATCCTACATTGTTTAATAAACTTCTTAGAGAAATTAACGATTATAAGGTATATAAACAAGTATTGGCTGACTATGGTAAAGATCCCAATTATCAGTTAAATGGAAAACCTGATATTATTAAGCTTAAAAAAGAAGCTATAGCTAAACAATTAGTTAATACTATTATTCAAAAGGTTGATAATAATGAGGAGACTCAAACTTTACAAGCTAAAGCACAATCTTGGTGGGATAGTATTTTAGAGTTTATTAGAAACTTATTTGTTTCTTCTGGATTTGATAAAGCTGCTATGGATATAATAGCAGGAAAAACAGAAGGTACAATGGAAGATTTAAGAACTGCTGAAAATGATTTGTTTTTACAAAAGAACACACAATCTACTATTTTTGATAAACTAAAAGAAATAGCTTCTGGTATTGAAAAAAGAGGAGATGAAGGGTATTTTATTGATGGAAAAAAAGTACCTAGAAGGGTATCTGATTTAATACAAGATTGGTATAGCAGAAGATTTAAAGATAAGGGTCTTACTAAATCCGAATACGACACTGCTGTAGATGATTTAAAAGCTGAAAAGGGAACTAAAGGGCATGCAGATATTGAACATGCTTTCTCTATTTATGTTGATGAAAATGGATATTTACGTGAAAACCCATTAGAGGATAGTGAGTATAAATCTCAACTAAATCCTAATGATAATTCCATGTATGTTATTTTAAGAGATAATCTTAAACAACGTTTAGAAAGTTTCCCAGAAGGTACAAGGTTTATGTCAGAAATAGTTGTTTATGACCAAAGTAGACAATTAGGAGGTACAATAGATTTCTTAGCCATTACCCCAGATGGAAATGTAAATATTTTGGATTGGAAATTTATGGATTTAAATGTTTCCAAATACACAGATATTCCTTGGTACAAGATAAATGCTTGGAATCAACAAATGGAGCAATATAAAATCATTCTTCAAAAAGTATATGGTGTAAAACCCCAAGATTTCAAACAAACAAGAATGATACCTATTAAGGCTTTTTATGGAGCTGCTGATAGGAAAAAAGGAATATTACCTGTATTACAAAGTATTAAAATAGGAGATGTAAATGTTCAAAACATTACAGAAGATTATTTACTGCCTGTTGGTATTGAAGGAGAAACTACTGGAAATAAGAAGATAGATAGTTTAATTGAAAAATTAAATGCTGTTTATAAAAAGTTTTCTGATAAAAAAGTACTGCCTAGTGAGAAGCTTTCCAAAGCAGAACAATTAAATACTTTATTTACTGCTATTAGACAACTGCAAGTTAAGGGTAATTTAAAACCTTTATTGTATCAAGCTAAAGTATTAAACAAACAAATTAAAGATACAATATCTAAATTTGAAAATAACTGGAAAGGCAAAGCTCCTTCAGAATTTACACAAACAGCTATAAGTGATTTTGCTGAAGATATTGAAACAGCTCAAAATACTATTGTTCACTACACCACTTTAGATACTAACTTAAAGTTTCTATTTTCAGGAACGCTTACAGAAGAAGACAAAGCTTTAAAAGAAGAATTAAGAGATGTAGTAGATGAAGCTAGGGATTTACAAACTGACTTATCTGAAATAAGTAATCAATTTGTAGATGAATTTGTAGCTGGAAGTGAAGAAGTAGAAAATATTCTATCTCCAGAAAAGGTTATAAAAGGAATTACTAAATGGTTTAGTAGTACTGCCACTTTACAGTTAAAATCTTTAGAAGTGTTGTATAAAAAAGCTAACAGAGCTTTTGCTTTTAGTTCAATGGACACTATAGATGAGACTAAAAAACTTCAAGTTTTAGAAAAAGACTATGCTACATGGGCTAAAGGAAAAGGATTAAATAGTTCTAATTATTCTGAATATTTTGCCTCCATTAAGAAAAAAGATGAAAATCAACTTATTGATGAATTTAATCCAGAGTTCTACAAAGAACTTACAGAAAAAATTAAACAATTTGATGTTATTTGGTTAAAAGAAAATATTGATGTTGCTGCTTATAAGGAGCATTTAAAAACTAAGCTTCTAAAAGAAATAGAAAGAATTACAGATAAGCTTAGAGTTGGTACAGAAGAAGAGGTAGATGGGCAATTACGTAGAGAAATAGCTGAGGCTAAACGTTTATATAACATTTCTATGCCAGATAGCTTGGGCTGGTTTTTAAGAGAAGAAATTAAACTTTTCCCAAAACGAGAAACTTGGGAAACAGAAAAATGGAAATTCTTACATAAACCTGAGAATAAACCAGCATTAGATTTCTTTAACTATATTAAAGAAAGAAATCAATATTATACAGAGATAGGGTATATTCATGCAAAAGAAGCTAGAACTTTTCTACCATTTGTAAGAAAAGGATTAGTAGAAAAGCTCATCACTTCAGGAACTAAAGAAGTTACTCTTGGTGAGGAATTCTTACGCTCTATTTCTATGGATGAAGGAGATGTTGGATATGGTAACACAGATCCATTAACAGGTAGACTTATTGATACAATTCCTATTTATTTTACAAGAAAAATAGAAGGAGCTTTAAGTGAAGATTTATTTAGAAACATGGCCTTATACAATGAAATGGCTATTAAGTATAAATATCTTTCTGACATAGAAGGTCAAGTAAGACTGTTACTAAACACTGAAAGAAATAAAAAAGCTATTGCCACTTCTGCTTTTGGTAAAAGTGTGTATAAAGATGGAAAACTAGAATACACACCAGATAATAATGAAAATTCTAAGCTACTAGAAGATATGATAAAAGGTATTGTATATGGGCAAAAATATATACAAAGTGAAACTTTTGATCAATTATTAGGTAAGTTTGGAGCCTTTGGTAAAACTTTTAATGAAAAACTAGGTGTCAAAATATTTCCTGAAAATCTAGAAGGAAGACAATTAAGTGTTAATAAAGCTTTAACACAACTTAATAATACATTCCAATTAAATGCTTTGGGGTTGAACCCTCTATCTGCTCTTTCTAACTTAATGGGAGGAACATTCCAATCTATTATTAATGCAGGTACTTATTTTACTAAGAACGATTTTATTGCAGCAGAGTCTTGGTTGTTAATAAATAAAATGACAGGCAAAGATCAAAAAAAGATGATTGGAGCCTTAGAGTATTTTCTTCCTTTAACAGATAATTATAATGCTCAATTAGCTAAAACTTTGAGTCTAAGTAAACTTTCTCAAGAAAATATTCAAGAATTTCTAATGATATTAATGAGAAAATCTGATTGGTTTGTACAAACAGCAAATTTCTATGCTTTCTTAAATAACTCTATTGTACAAGATGGAGAGGTAGTAAATGCTAGAGAGTATGTTAGAAATCAACCAGAATTCCAAGATATGTTTTCTGGAACTTCAGACCAAAGAAAAGCTAAAAAAGTACAATTTGAGGAAGAGGTACAAAAACTTATTAAAGAAAAAGGAGTGTTGAATATAGGAAAAGTAGAAGGAGATGTATTCACTATTCCTGGTGTAGAAAGAAAATCTCAAAGTGTTGTTGAACTAAGACGTAAAATACAACAATTGAGTAAAGATGCTTTAGGTAATTTATCAGAAGACGATTTACGTACCATTAATATGAACATTTTTGGTAAGTCTTTTATGTTATTTAAAAACTGGATACCTAGACCAGTAGATGTAAGAATAGGTAATTTAAAATATAATTCTGCTTCTGATGCTTATGAATGGGGTAGAATGAGAATGGTGTTTAGGCTTTTAAGCTCAGAATTAGGCAATTCAATAGACAGTTTAAAAAACTCTTTATCTGGAGACGGAACTACTTGGTCCAACCAAATGAGTGAACTATTTGAAAAGAAAAAAGCTGAATATGAAGAGGAAACAGGTAAAACCCTTAATATGACAGAAAATGAGTTTAAAACATTAATGGTAAAAAATGTAAAAGCTCAACTCCATGATACTCTTTTTATGTTAGGATTATTCTCTTTGGTGCTAGGATTAAAAGCTCTGGCTCCAGATGATGAAGAAGATGAACGAGTTAGAAATAGCTACAGATTCTTATTAAGAGCTACAGATAAAATTAAAGATGAATTGTGGTTTTTCTATGATCCCACTTCTCTTACCTCTTTGGTTTCTACAGGTGTATTTCCTTCCATAGCTTATTTAAATAATTTCAAAAAGCTTCTTTCTAATTTTATGAAAGAAAATTATGCTATTGTTACAGGAAATGAAGAATTAGAAGATAAAAATTATGTAATTAAGTATCTTATGAAATCTTTCCCTGTATCAAATCAGGCTTCTCAAATGCTTCCTATGTTCTATCCCCAGCTAGCGAAGGATATGGGGTTAAGAATGGGTACAGAGTCTAGAATTTCTAGGTAGAAATATTACCCTTATTGCTATATTAAGCTTAAAACCCATTTATAACTCCTTGTTTATCAACGAAATATGTTTAATTTTGTAAATTATGAGAATTGCTGAAATTTGCCCCACATGTGCCACATATATAAATGCTTCATGCATATTATATGATGGTGAATATTTGTCTAATTTAGACATAGCTCCTTTAGACTCTTTAGAGGATATTTTGGAGAAAATTGATGAATTAATTGCCATCACTTCAGGAAGTGGAATTCCCACTTTAGTGCCTGAATTTGTAGGACAGTATTACATTGACAATGCTACCCAAAACCTTTACATAGGACTCTCTGACACAATTCCAAATTGGGGGTTAGTTGGAGCAGTTGTCACAACTACCACTACTACCACTGTAGCTCCTACAACTACCACAACTACTACGTTGTAATCAAAACGATTATAAATGGCTAAGAAAAAGTGTAAATCTTCAGTATGTCCTATTATTTTAAACAGCAAATGTGTTGTTTATGAGGGAGAAGTATTGAGTTATATTGGGGTTAACACAAATGATACTATAGAACAGGTTATTCAAACTCTAAATACTTTTTTATATGAGCATCAAGGAGGGGGAGGAAGTGGGGGAGAATGGGGAGCTATTACTGGTACGTTAAGTGATCAGACTGATTTACAAACAGCTTTAAATGCCAAAGAAAACAGCATAACTGCTGGTACTACTTTTCAATACTGGAGAGGAGATAAAACTTTTCAAACATTAGATACATTAGTTGTTCCAGAAAATACTAATCTATACTATACTGATACAAGATTTGATACACGATTAGCTACTAAAACTACTTCAAATTTAACCGAGGGGAGTAATTTATATTTTACTGAAACAAAAGTAAGGTCAACTCCTTTAACAGGATTATCAATTACAGGTAGTACAATAGTATCGACTGATACTATATTACAAGCATTTGGTAAAACACAAAACCAAATCAACTCCTTAATAGGAGGAGTTAATTATCAGGGAAGCTGGAACGCTACTACAAATTCTCCTGCTTTAGTTAGTGGAATAGGTACAAAAGGATATTATTACGTAGTTTCTGTTGCTGGATCAACATCTTTAGATGGGATTACAGATTGGAAAATCGGTGACTGGGCTATTTACAGTGGTACTGCTTGGCAGAAAATTGACAATACAGATAACGTTATCTCTGTAAATGGGTATAGTGGTATAGTTAACTTAGTTACAAGTGATATAACTGAAAGTGGAAATTTATACTATACTAATGCAAGAGGTATTGGATCAGTACTTACAGGATATATTTCTGGATCTGGAGTAATTAGTTTTAGTGATACTATTTTAAGTGCAATTCAAAAATTAAATGGTAATATAGGCTCTTTAATAACAGGTGTTTCTAGTGTTTTTGGTAGAACAGGAGCTGTAATAGCTCAAAATGGAGACTACACTACCCTACAAATTACTGAAAATACAAATCTGTATTTTACTAATTCTAGAGCAATAACCAGTACTCTTACAGACTATGTAGCAAGTGCAGGAACAGTTGCAGCTACAGATACTATTCTGCAAGCTATTCAAAAACTAGATGGAAATATAGCTTTAATTGGTGGAACAACACTAACAGGTTCTACTGATGAACTACTTAAATATGCTTCATCAACAAGTGGTATAGGAACAAAAGTATTTAGTGCTACTGATGGTAATCTTATATTAGGTGATTCTGGATTAGTAGGTGCTAATAGAAACTTTGGTGTGGCTGGTTCTGCCACAGATATTGGTATTTATTCTCTTACAAAGGGGGCGGGTATTTATAGAATAGATACAGCATCTTTCCAAGTGTTTAATATTGCTTCTTCAAAAAGAATTAGTTATTCTTTTTCCGGGGATCCAACACTTCAAAGTGCAGGTGGACATTTTGTAATAGAGCCAGCAGATAACTCAAGCGCATTTGGAACAAGAATTTATGGGGGTAATGGTCTTTCATCAGGAGATCACGGAGGAGATATTTATTTAAAAGGTGGTGTTGGAAATGGTATTGGTCGTGATGGTAATATTGCTTTACACGCTTCTCCTACAGTAAATTTTCAATTAATGGAGGGAGGTTTATTTATAGCAGATGCTTTTACAGCCCCTACAGGTAATCCTACTGATGGATTATTTAAGTGGGTAGATGCTACTGAAAAAGTAGCTAAGGTTAGGGATGAAGATGGAAATATTTATAATGAAACTCCAAGAAATGGCACTATAACAATAG
>JABXJQ010000152.1_pt1 | contig 10954 bp, 6 predicted proteins | sample 7436221 | NCBI WGS metagenome assembly JABXJQ01 (sample SAMN14395755, study PRJNA613071) | wetland metagenome | isolation source: water sample H0 from high-altitude wetland | place: Chile: Salar de Huasco, high-altitude wetland | collected 2015-11-10
CAACTGGACTATTTAGCCCTGGAAGATATGTTGTTGAAATTGCCGCAGGTGGAGGTGGAGGCGTAGGAGGCTCTACAACATCAATAGGAAGTTTATCTGCAAACGGAGGAAGTCCAGGAAGTGGAAACTCAGGAGGCGCATCAGCAGATGGTTTCGCAGGTGGTGGCGGTGATAATTCAGCCTCTTCAACAGGAGGTGGTGGAGCAGGTGCTATTCAAAACGGAAACTCAGGAAACTCAGGAGGATCTAGAGGTAGAGGTGGAAATGGTTATACATTAAGCATAAGAGGGTTTTCTGCAGAGTATGCGGGTGGTGGTGGTGGAGGTAACTCTACTGTATCAGGTGATTTATCGCAAAACGCAGGTGTAAATGGTGGTGGTAATGGGGCAAATTTTGCTTCTCCACCATCAAATCCAGTTGCTGGATCACAATCTTCTGGTGGCGGTGGCGGTGGAGGAAAATCTGATCGTGCTGGAGCAAACGGAGGTTCTGGTATTGTAGTTTTAAAATTTAAAACATCTTCTATTTAATGGATCCGATAATTAATCAATATAATTTTTTTCAGAACATTAAGCTAACACCAGAAGGATTTGTAGAGTGTGTGTTGGTTGATTATGTTGACCCACAAAATGACGCAATAGACCAATATAAAACCTTTCTTATTTTGGGATTAGATGAAGAAGGAAGATTAAAAATAACAGTAAAACCAGAGTAATGGAAATAAATGACCAATTTCAATTCTTTCAAAATGTTAAGCTTGATGCTGATGGCAATTTACTTGTTTCCATTGTAAATTTTACTGGTGGCACAAGTGGTACTGCAGGCTCTGGTACATCAGGAACTTCTGGCACTTCAGGCACGAGTGGTGCTGATGGTGCTATGGGTTCATCTGGTATTAGTGGAACATCAGGAACTTCTGGTTCATCTGGGATATCAGGCACGAGTGGGGTAGATGGAACTAGCGGTACATCAGGAATTAATGGCTTAGATGGAACTTCAGGAACAAGTGGTATTGATGGTACATCAGGAACTTCTGGAATAAATGGTTCTAGCGGAACATCAGGAACAAGCGGGGCTGATGGTGTAAGCACATTAGAAGAAGTTTTAATTAATGGAAATGAAACTTTATTAAATGATATTATTCTAACTGCTAATGACAGAATAAAAAATGCTGATAATGATTTATATATATACCATGACAATAATGCATTTAGGGTTGTTGCAGAGGATATAATAAACCAATTACTAGCTCAACTTTATGTAGACCCAACAACAGTCACACTATCTGTAACTAATAACATTGCTTCAGAATCGGGACAAATATCAGTTTCAATAAATGATATCACAATAACATCAGAAAACTCAACACAAATAACTGCTGGTGATGTAAATGATGTTAATAGAAAGGAATTTTTTATTGATACAACAAATGGTTTTAAGTTCAAATCGGCTGATGGTTCTATTATTGGATTTAATGATATAATCACACTTGGATATAATAGTTTCCAAATAAACTATGTGCCCACAACAAATAATTCAAACACAGAACTATTAGCAAGAAACATATCAACTGGTCAATTGGAAGTTGTTGAAAAATCTTCAATTGGTGGTGGTGGAAATATGTGGATAGATTATGTTGTTGGTACTTCATCTGAACCAGTTTTAAATGTTTCTCAGGCACTTGGTGATGTATATGATTATTTATATAATGGTGATACAATTACATACTACAGATACATAGCAAACGATAATTCAATAGATGCATTCTACTCTAGTTTTACTGGAGGAAGTGGAGGTACTTTAAGTGGATTAATAATAACAAAAAATATAACAATATAAATGGCAACTATTACAACAGATACTTTTTTAGATGGAGGGACCGCAAGAACTGCTGGTGAAACTTGGACTATGAATGGCGGAGTTCTAACAATAAGAACTGATACACGTTGGCACGCAAATGCTCCAGCTTCAATGACAGGTTCTATTGGAGCAACAACAACATCTGCAACTCTTGGTGGTGGTGTTTTAATTGATGCCAGAAATGTTCGTTGGTTGGCTATTTCATCTGGGAGTGGTACAGCTGCAATTGGAGATTTAATAACTCAAGGTGGTGTATCAGGTTATTTTTTAGGATTTTGGTCATCATTAACTGCTGCCCCAAGCACAACAATTGGGGCAACTGGATTTATTAAATTAAGAGAAGTTACTGGTGGCTCTTACACAGCTGGAGTTTTAACATTTTCAGGTGGAGGAGCTGCAACTGCTGATGGTCCTGATAAAGTTGGATGGATTGAGGTAGTTCAACGTCAAGCTGTTGCAAATACAGTTCCTCGTTTAGGATTCTTTAGAACAAGAGGAGATTGGTTTGAGCTTGGAGAAACAACTGGTGTTGCTGGACAAATCGTTCAAGTTCCAACAAATGGTGGTGGTGCTGGTACACACGTTCCAGCTATATGGATTGAAACATCCCCAGGTAGTGGAGAATATGAATCATATCCTGCTTTGCTTGCTGCACTTTTAATTCCAGGAAACTTAAGTGTTGATGCACGTTCAAAGTTTGTTCAAACAATGGGTAATGGTCAAGTTAGGATTGGGAATAATGGAACAAATAATGTTGGATATTTGCCAGCTTCTGGTTGCAAAATAAGAATACCAAACATACTTGGCCGTCAATCGGCATCTGGTACTGATGCAGTTAATCAAGTTCCTAACGCAACACTTACAACACGTCCAGATTTTACTACAACATCTGCTGGTGATATTGATTTCGAATATTTTATGAATGACTGGTATCATTTATTTTCATCTCCTTATAAGGTTAAGATGGTTAACTGTGCAACATTTGATATACATTCAACAAATAACGAAGCATCACCAACCGATTTGAACAATTATGTTGTTTCTCCATATACAGCTGGTGTAGCCATAGCACTTACTCTTCTATCGAACCCACTTGGTGGAACAATACAGAATTCTAAGTTTTTCAGAGGTGATGCTGCATCAAACGGTCACGCTTGTACAATTACAACTTCTGCTGATTACACATTAACAAATTGTCATTTTGGTATTATAACTTATGCACGTTCAACAGGTAGGTCAATATCAACATCTCAGTGTTTGAATTTAACATTTAATGACATATATCAATATAATTCATACACTCAACATACAACATCTTTTAATATAACACACACTGGGCTTGACCACTGTGATAGATTTGTTGGAAATACGAATGCAACAACTGGTATGTATTGCGTTACTGTAAACACTTCATCAGATAATATAATGGTTGATGGACTTACATTTGGCTTAAAGGGAGTTATTACAGATTTCTGTAACCCATATCTATCACCATTCTATTCCATCAACTCATCGAATATAACCTTTAGAAACGCTGGTACAAGAACAACTCCACTTAGAGTTGCATCTGCTACGCTTGGCCCACAGTACTTGGTTCATGATGCAGGGGTAAATACCAACTTAACAGCACAAAGAATATATACTGACTTTACAAGAACATCACCATTTATATCTTTAAATACATCAAAGAATATAAAATTAGAAAGTGTTCACGGAACTGTTGGTTCTTGGCAAACACTATCACTTAACACACTTATTAAAGGCGTAAGAGCAACTGATAACTCTGTAACTGGTGGAGCATCTGTTTATGGAACTCACTTCTTTGATATGTTTACTAGCAATACAGCAGGTAGATTGTGGTGGGCAATGAATGAACCAACATCTTTTTCACAAGATTATGTAACCCTTACACTTGCTGGTTCTGTTGGAGGTTTTACTTCTGGAGGACAAGTATCTATGCCAACAGTTGGTGATGAACTAATTATTGAAACACCGTATTATGTTCTTGGTCATGATTCATTTCAAAATGCGGCAGCAACTTTAACTGGAACTTTAACTGGAAATTTCACTTATGAATATTCTATTGATATAAATGATGGTAATGGATTTGGGGCTTATAAAACATTAGATGGAACTAACTTATCATCTGAATTAATTAGTCCATCAGATGGCTTTAAAATGCGCTTAAAAATAACAACAGTAACAGCTAATTCAACAAATGCATTAACATATATTAGAATACTTTCAAATACCTCTATTGCATCACAAACAAATAACTTATATCCATTAGATACAGTGGATATTAATTTGGTTGGCTATTCAGCTGGAACTAGAGTTTATGTTTATGATACAACAAATAACGTTGAGATTTATAACGATGTACCACCAAGTTCTGCACTTACAATATCAGCTGTTTACACTACTGATTTTAATGTAAACATTCGTGCTATGTATGCAAGTGGAAATATAGCAACTTTGTTTACTGAATTTAATGATACAGTTACAAGTGCTGGATTATCAAGAACTATTATTCAAGAAAATGATACAGTATATTTTAATAATAACATAACTGGTTCTTCAATAACTGATATTGTGATTGATGATTCTAACTTGCTTGTTAATATTGATTCTGGACTTCTTTCTTGGGGATATATTTATGCTTATGAAACATATTGGTTATCAACAGAACAAGGTATTAGAGATGAGGCAAGATTCATTGAAGCACTTGATGAGGCAAATTATTTGTTTACTGATTTCAAGATTAAGAATGTTACATCACCAACAGTTCCATTAGTTATTACAAATGGTTGGGGTAGAGATTCTATTACAAATGAAACAATAGATATTATTGATACATCTGGTGGTAGTATATTTTCGAATCCAGATTTAGTTATTGCTTATGAAACTTCAGGAGGTGGAGGTGGTGGTGCAACTGCTGCTGATATTTGGAGTTACTCAACAAGAACATTATCAACTGGTGGTGTAACAGCAGTACAATCTGGATTAGCTAAGTATGATGATTTAGTAATAATTAATGGTGGAGTTCAAAAAGCTTCCAAATTAATACCATATAATGGAACTTTATAAAACAAAACCAATCCACCAATATTTATAATAAAACCAACGAATGAAACAAGCAACAGTTAAATTAACAGTAGATACTTCAAGTTCTGTAAAGAACATGAATGATTTGAATACTGAAATAAACCAGGCAACGCAAGAAACTAAATCTCTTAAGCAACAATTAAGAGAAATGACTCTTGAGCTTCAGAATATGGAGCCAGGCACTGCAGAGTTTAATAAGATGACAATTGCTGCTGGTCAACTTCGTGACCAAATACAAGATACAAACGCAGTTATTAATGCAACAGCTGGTTCTGCAATAGAAAATTTAGGTGGTGCAATAGCAAATGTTGGTGGTGTTGGTATTAGTGCATTCCAAGGAATTGCAGGAGCACAAGCTATGTTTGGTTCTGATTCAGAAGAATTAATGAAATTGATGGCAAGGCTTCAAGGGGCAATGGCATTAGGTCAAGCATTGAAAGATTTTGGTGCTTTAGGTGATACGTTTACAAACATTAAAGCACAACTTGCTTCTGTAACTGCAGGCTCACAATTATTTAATAAGGCAACTGTTGCTCAAGCTGTAGCAACTGGACAAGCAACAACTGCCCAAAAAATAATGAATACTGTAATGAAAGCCAATCCAATATTTTTGCTTATTGGGGCAATAACTGCAGTGATTGGTGCGTTTGCTTTGTTTTCTGGTGAAACAGAAACTGCTGCTGAAAAAACTGAAAGATTAAATGAAGAGCAAACAGCATTAAATAAAACTCTTGATGATACAGCAAAAAGGGTAGATGCTTTAAATAAGTCATATGCCAGATATAGACAAGAGGCTAATATGACTGGTGTGTTAAAAACACAACAAGAGCTTTTATTGGCAGAAGATAAATTAACAGATGCACTAAGAACTAGAGCTAGTGATTTAAAAAATATAAAATCTATTCAATCAGAAATAAATAGGTTAAATATTAAAATAGCTCAAGATGAAAAAGATGCTAGAATAGCTGCTTTTAAAGAAGAAACTCTTTTGATGGAGTCAAGGCTTGAAAGTATATATGTTGAAAGAGATGTAATTAATGCTTCTGATAGAGCTGACACAGAAGCTGCTCAATCAAAACTATCCTCTTTGTTTGATGAAGCTGAAGCTTTAAGGATTGCATTACAGTTTAGACAAAAGAATTTAATAACTGGCGAAGAAGGTGTTGAATTACAAAATCTAACACTTGAGCTTGAGAATAAAATTACACAAGCAAAAATTGATGGTGCAAATAAAATAGCAGATATTGAGCAAAAAATATTAGAGAGAGAACTTGAAGTAATTAAAGCTATTTCAAATGCTAGTGATGAATCTTATCAGAAAGCTCAAGAAAGAGCCGAAGAAGCTATAAATAGAAGATTTCAAGAACAGGTTGATGCTGCTAAAAAAGAGCTTGATTTGGTAGATGTTTTAAGTGATAAAAGGTTACAAGCTGAAAAATTATATAGTGATGCTGTTATAAATTTTACAATAGAAAGAAATAAATCTTTAGCTGAGTTAGAAAGTCAATCGGCATCTGGTACTGATGCAGTTAATCAAGTTCCTAACGCAACACTTACAACACGTCCAGATTTTACTACAACATCTGCTGGTGATATTGATTTCGAATATTTTATGAATGACTGGTATCATTTATTTTCATCTCCTTATAAGGTTAAGATGGTTAACTGTGCAACATTTGATATACATTCAACAAATAACGAAGCATCACCAACCGATTTGAACAATTATGTTGTTTCTCCATATACAGCTGGTGTAGCCATAGCACTTACTCTTCTATCGAACCCACTTGGTGGAACAATACAGAATTCTAAGTTTTTCAGAGGTGATGCTGCATCAAACGGTCACGCTTGTACAATTACAACTTCTGCTGATTACACATTAACAAATTGTCATTTTGGTATTATAACTTATGCACGTTCAACAGGTAGGTCAATATCAACATCTCAGTGTTTGAATTTAACATTTAATGACATATATCAATATAATTCATACACTCAACATACAACATCTTTTAATATAACACACACTGGGCTTGACCACTGTGATAGATTTGTTGGAAATACGAATGCAACAACTGGTATGTATTGCGTTACTGTAAACACTTCATCAGATAATATAATGGTTGATGGACTTACATTTGGCTTAAAGGGAGTTATTACAGATTTCTGTAACCCATATCTATCACCATTCTATTCCATCAACTCATCGAATATAACCTTTAGAAACGCTGGTACAAGAACAACTCCACTTAGAGTTGCATCTGCTACGCTTGGCCCACAGTACTTGGTTCATGATGCAGGGGTAAATACCAACTTAACAGCACAAAGAATATATACTGACTTTACAAGAACATCACCATTTATATCTTTAAATACATCAAAGAATATAAAATTAGAAAGTGTTCACGGAACTGTTGGTTCTTGGCAAACACTATCACTTAACACACTTATTAAAGGCGTAAGAGCAACTGATAACTCTGTAACTGGTGGAGCATCTGTTTATGGAACTCACTTCTTTGATATGTTTACTAGCAATACAGCAGGTAGATTGTGGTGGGCAATGAATGAACCAACATCTTTTTCACAAGATTATGTAACCCTTACACTTGCTGGTTCTGTTGGAGGTTTTACTTCTGGAGGACAAGTATCTATGCCAACAGTTGGTGATGAACTAATTATTGAAACACCGTATTATGTTCTTGGTCATGATTCATTTCAAAATGCGGCAGCAACTTTAACTGGAACTTTAACTGGAAATTTCACTTATGAATATTCTATTGATATAAATGATGGTAATGGATTTGGGGCTTATAAAACATTAGATGGAACTAACTTATCATCTGAATTAATTAGTCCATCAGATGGCTTTAAAATGCGCTTAAAAATAACAACAGTAACAGCTAATTCAACAAATGCATTAACATATATTAGAATACTTTCAAATACCTCTATTGCATCACAAACAAATAACTTATATCCATTAGATACAGTGGATATTAATTTGGTTGGCTATTCAGCTGGAACTAGAGTTTATGTTTATGATACAACAAATAACGTTGAGATTTATAACGATGTACCACCAAGTTCTGCACTTACAATATCAGCTGTTTACACTACTGATTTTAATGTAAACATTCGTGCTATGTATGCAAGTGGAAATATAGCAACTTTGTTTACTGAATTTAATGATACAGTTACAAGTGCTGGATTATCAAGAACTATTATTCAAGAAAATGATACAGTATATTTTAATAATAACATAACTGGTTCTTCAATAACTGATATTGTGATTGATGATTCTAACTTGCTTGTTAATATTGATTCTGGACTTCTTTCTTGGGGATATATTTATGCTTATGAAACATATTGGTTATCAACAGAACAAGGTATTAGAGATGAGGCAAGATTCATTGAAGCACTTGATGAGGCAAATTATTTGTTTACTGATTTCAAGATTAAGAATGTTACATCACCAACAGTTCCATTAGTTATTACAAATGGTTGGGGTAGAGATTCTATTACAAATGAAACAATAGATATTATTGATACATCTGGTGGTAGTATATTTTCGAATCCAGATTTAGTTATTGCTTATGAAACTTCAGGAGGTGGAGGTGGTGGTGCAACTGCTGCTGATATTTGGAGTTACTCAACAAGAACATTATCAACTGGTGGTGTAACAGCAGTACAATCTGGATTAGCTAAGTATGATGATTTAGTAATAATTAATGGTGGAGTTCAAAAAGCTTCCAAATTAATACCATATAATGGAACTTTATAAAACAAAACCAATCCACCAATATTTATAATAAAACCAACGAATGAAACAAGCAACAGTTAAATTAACAGTAGATACTTCAAGTTCTGTAAAGAACATGAATGATTTGAATACTGAAATAAACCAGGCAACGCAAGAAACTAAATCTCTTAAGCAACAATTAAGAGAAATGACTCTTGAGCTTCAGAATATGGAGCCAGGCACTGCAGAGTTTAATAAGATGACAATTGCTGCTGGTCAACTTCGTGACCAAATACAAGATACAAACGCAGTTATTAATGCAACAGCTGGTTCTGCAATAGAAAATTTAGGTGGTGCAATAGCAAATGTTGGTGGTGTTGGTATTAGTGCATTCCAAGGAATTGCAGGAGCACAAGCTATGTTTGGTTCTGATTCAGAAGAATTAATGAAATTGATGGCAAGGCTTCAAGGGGCAATGGCATTAGGTCAAGCATTGAAAGATTTTGGTGCTTTAGGTGATACGTTTACAAACATTAAAGCACAACTTGCTTCTGTAACTGCAGGCTCACAATTATTTAATAAGGCAACTGTTGCTCAAGCTGTAGCAACTGGACAAGCAACAACTGCCCAAAAAATAATGAATACTGTAATGAAAGCCAATCCAATATTTTTGCTTATTGGGGCAATAACTGCAGTGATTGGTGCGTTTGCTTTGTTTTCTGGTGAAACAGAAACTGCTGCTGAAAAAACTGAAAGATTAAATGAAGAGCAAACAGCATTAAATAAAACTCTTGATGATACAGCAAAAAGGGTAGATGCTTTAAATAAGTCATATGCCAGATATAGACAAGAGGCTAATATGACTGGTGTGTTAAAAACACAACAAGAGCTTTTATTGGCAGAAGATAAATTAACAGATGCACTAAGAACTAGAGCTAGTGATTTAAAAAATATAAAATCTATTCAATCAGAAATAAATAGGTTAAATATTAAAATAGCTCAAGATGAAAAAGATGCTAGAATAGCTGCTTTTAAAGAAGAAACTCTTTTGATGGAGTCAAGGCTTGAAAGTATATATGTTGAAAGAGATGTAATTAATGCTTCTGATAGAGCTGACACAGAAGCTGCTCAATCAAAACTATCCTCTTTGTTTGATGAAGCTTCAGCTTCCATAATTTCAGTTATGATTCCACCTACAACAACAACAGATACACCGCCTTCTAATTCATATGTTCCATCTTCAACTGCAACTTCTCCATCTTCTGTGATCTCAACAACTGTTGCATCAACAGCTAAATCAGATACTCTCATTATGCGCCCGTCAGCAGTTTTAACGTCTACGAACTTTAAATCATCGATAGTTGTTTCAACCACTGTTTCATTAAAAAGTTCTTTTATTTTCGAAATTAAACTCATACGTTTTTATTTATAAATATATTTTTATTATAACTTGTTTAATACTTTCTTTATTTGAGCCTCTTTCTCTTCATCTGAGAGCGTTTCATCAAATACAATAGCCCTAATATCGCTCTCTAATTTTTCTTCATTTAGAACGCCTGTAAATGCTTCTTGTATTTTTGCATCTAGCTCTATACTAAAACCTCTAAAGTTTTTATCGGCTTTAAGTTTTGAGTATTTATCTTTATCTGGCACAAAATAAGTTGTCACCCAACTTCCATCAGGTGCATCAGGGAATAATGGTGACTCCACTCGACCTTCTTCAATAAAGAAGTGCTCAACCAAATAAATACCATCAATAATTTCCGTTTCTTCATGTTGCCAAGAAACATCGTTGATTCTGTTTTCCATCACCAACTTATTTACAATCTTCTTGATAACTTCTTTTGAGAATCTTACATAGAAATAAGAACCATCTGCTGCTTGACGGAGAATTGGAGTTTCTGCAACCATAGAGATTGACATAAACTTCTGTTCTTCATCGTTTTTTTCAAAAAAAAGTTTTATTGCTTCTGTTTTTGAAAAAGCTAAACGCTCATATTCTACAGCTGGGTTTCGCACCATAGAGTTGCGTAACATTCCAGACTCATCTTCGTATTCAACAACTATATCAAAAACGGGTATACCATCAATCATTTCCATATCTCTAAATATTAAATTATTATTTTTGTTTAGCTCCAAGAAGCTGACTCTTGAATTCTAGCAACTCTTCTTGAGGTTGAGCTTATATCACTTTCCAAAACATATACTTTTATTGGGTCATTATTTTGGAATGTATTACCTCCACCACCT
>JABXJQ010000153.1_pt1 | contig 10929 bp, 14 predicted proteins | sample 7436221 | NCBI WGS metagenome assembly JABXJQ01 (sample SAMN14395755, study PRJNA613071) | wetland metagenome | isolation source: water sample H0 from high-altitude wetland | place: Chile: Salar de Huasco, high-altitude wetland | collected 2015-11-10
ACGCAAAGGTATTTCTACATAACACGGTAAAGGATTTAATTAAAGAATAGCCATGCAAATCTAAATCATAACATACCTTTTGAATAGGCCTTATACCCATGTAAGAAAGATGCTCAAAATAGGTAGTATCGTATTCGAACTTCTGTAAGAAGTTGACTATCCAAGGGCATTCGATAATAAGAACGCCATCAGTGTTAAGTGTAACGCAACAACCATAGAGGAATTGTTTAATATCATCAACGTGCGCAAATACATTTGTAGCAGTTATTAAATCTGCATTATCTAATTTTTCAGTTACTTCAAAACCCCAGAAATCAGCTATTGCCGGAATCCCGTTAGCCTCGGAAATCGCCACTAAGTTACTAGCAGGATCAACACCTAACACTCTTAGTCCTATTTCTTCCTTAAACTCCTTTAGGAGCGTTCCATCATTGGAGGCTATATCCACATGGAAAGAGTTTTCAGTAAGGCCTAAATAATCCTTTAGCGTTTTGGCCATCTCCCTGCAATGCTTCCGATATGGCTCGTTTACGCCTGACCTGTAAACGTAGTGTGAATACATTTCTTTAGGGTCAATCACTACCGACAACTGACTTAATGAACAATCCCCGCAAACCATGATCTGCAAAGGGTAACGGTTCATGTTCTTAGCCTCTAAACTAGAATTTGCTACGTTGTTAGCCATTGGCATGAGTCCCAAGTCAAGATATTTAGTCAACTCACCACCACAAGCGCGACATTTAGTATGTGGTCGGGCTACCGGATTGCTTGACTTGTAGTCGTACCACTTCTGAAGGTTTAGGCTTGTATCGTAAGGGGTGAAAAATGAAGTTTCCGAAAGTTTCACCGGCTTAACGCCTTCATTCTTTCGGGATGCGTAGTCAAAAAGGGTCTTTCGTTCCGTTCCCAAATTAAGGATTCCGGTAATAGGGCTAATTGCCGCCTCGTATATCATTGGTGCGATCATGTCCACATAGTCCTTACTACTCCACTTGTCTATAAAGGATTGCTTGTAAGGGAAATTTAAGGCCCCAAAGGAAGTTCTGATTATAAGGTGATTCTTTACACCGTAGGCCGACATCTCACCGCCTAGCTTCGTTTGAGCGTAAAAGTTGAACGGGAAAACAGGATCTGATTCTTTGTAGTTTCCACGATCCCCTTCGTAGACGTAATCGGTCGAAATATATACGTATCTGGCTTTAAATTCGATACATGCAATAGCTACGTTTGCCGAGCCTATGATATTAGTCGATATGGCTATCTGTGGTTCCTTGTCTAAAACCCTGTTATCAAGGATGGCAGCGCAATTAATCACAAGGTCTGGTTTGTGCCTGTGGAAGTAACTCATTACCTCGTCCTGATACTGAATATCCATTACACTATGGGACGGGCAAATTAAATCCGGATTGCTTTTCTGTAACTCTTTGCCAAGTAACCCGCTGGCACCTATTAAAATTATTCTCATTTGTTTCTAACTTTTATCTTTATTGTTTGCCACAATACCCAAATCCAATGAAATTTAATATAGACTCCTTTGTCAGTTTTAATCTCTTTCATGTACCAAGGCCATTTCATTTGAATGCGCTGTTATATTCTCTTTCCCTTTGATGATCTGCGTGGTGATCGGTGTCCCAAAGTACGCTATTTCTGATATTCGAAAGTTGAACTACCATTTTGTCCATCAATAGAATCTGGCTCATAAATGTATCCTGAAATCCTTGATGCTCGAAAAAATAACATTCTTCCTTTGTAACTATCGGCACATTTACCCACTTGATCTTTTTGGCTGTTTCCCGTGAAACCATAAATCCAGTAGTTCGTATATGTGGAGTCCAAACGCCTGAAATCTCCATACATACACAACCGACATCCCTTTTTCTTATCTCGTTAATGTACTGGATAAGGAAATCACGCTTTACCGGAATGGTGTCATCGGTAACAAATAACAAATAGTCCCATTTTGGGAAATTTAGTTTGTTTAGAAATATATCCTGAATGATTCCAGTCTCAAAACCTACGTTTTGGCGCGGTATGTATGTAACCCCGTATTGATTGCAAATGTCTTGGAATTCATTAGGCTGTATTTCGTCCTGATTATGAACGACTATCAACTCAGCACCTAATCTTTCGCTTCTAAACCATGCGTTTATCCACTTGTGTAGGTTATGGATACGGTCGTAAATACAAATTACTACGATTATCTTCATTTAAACCGCTTTTGGTCTGCTGTTCTTTTATTCCTTCTGGCTTTCGCCTCACGTGAATTATGTCCTGAATCCCACATAGGTGACCAGTCCAAATCACCAACTTGTACTACTTTCCCAAATCGTGAAACCTGATCTATTAAAGAATTATTCCTATCCCTATGTTCAAAGTCGTAACAATCGGGCTTAGTCCTGATCGGGTCAACGTTAAATTTGATCTTGGGTAACGTGCTTTTATGAAGCATGAATCCGGTGGTTCTGATATGTGGGTGGACCTCAATAGAAACTTCGTAGGCAGCGCAAATAACACCTTCTTGCATTTCGTCTATGTATTCTTGGATGAATGACGGCCGACATGGTAAAAGATCGTCCGTACACCAAAGAAGATAGTCAAAGTAAGGGAATGTTAATCGGTTATTGCATAAGTCTTGAAAAGCTCCTATGTCAAATCCGACATTAGGACGGGCTAAATAGGTAACCCCGTTTTGTAGGCAGAAAGCGCGGTATTGTTTCATGTCGAAGTCGTTCCGGTAGTTGTGAATGACTACTAACTCAGCGTCTTTAGTGTAGGATTTCTTCCAGCAGCTTACCCACTCCTGGATGTTGTGGAATCTATTGTGAACGATTACAGCTACAACGGTTTTACTCATTGATAAACTGTGATAGAATGTAGTTAAACCCGCAAAGACAAACGCAGAATATTGGCCAGTACATTAAACCTTGATTGACAAACAGAAAGTATATAAAAGTCCCGTGCACCGATGCCATACAGTAAGGGCATGCAAACCAAGGCTTAAATATGTTCTTTTGAGTCCTTGTTAGGGTATCCCACTTCTCATTAAAATCTATGTTTAGAATAACATCCCCAACAACCTTTATCATTACAGCGTGAAACCCAAAGCACCAGAACGATGCCGCTAAGAAAATAAGTACTATTCCCATGTTTACAAATTTAGTGATTTATAGAATGTAAATGCATCTGTGTCAACGTGTTTTTTTAACCACTCCCAATCAGTATCGGAATACTTCATAGTCATAGAATGACCTCTACCCGCAACCTTACCTATCCCGTGTTTGATACCTATGGCTCCTGTTTTTCTCATAGTACCTTTTCTTTGTGCCCACAATCGCATGTCAAGATTAGGATAGTCGTCTGGAGGCCAATCAAAGCCGCCTAAACCGGATATTTTAAATCCGGTAGTAAACAGGCTCGATCTACGTGGATGGTTAAAGTCTTGGTATGTGTTGTTTCTCAGGTTGTAATAAATAGTTGTTTCGCTTCCGATCAAATTGCCGTTAGGGATGTTGTCGAAGTAGTCGGAAGGATAGTAATCGTCATTTTCAATAATGAAACACAGATCGAAACCGTCTTGTTTGGCAAGTGACACGCCTAGTTTAACCCTTTGAACCAGATCCACACTATCACTTTTAGGCGGTACGGTAACGAAGTAGTTAGTTTGGGCTTTGGTCTTCATCCTGCTAAGTTGATGCTTGCAGAATTCTAAGAACTGTGGGCGGTCACCGCGATCAGGCGTAATTGTGCAGAAATTCATATGAGGCAATAAAGAGATTCGAACTCTTGAACATCAGTTTTGCAGACTGAGCATTTAAACCACTCATGCATATTGCCGTACAGGTATAGTGTCTTTCAATGCTCCGTAATTGCTTGCAAGATATACTTTTACACCGTGTTTTTCAAGTGCCTTAACAAATCGGTCGTAAAGTTCTATCTCCCGCATCAAAATGTAATCCTTTATAACCCTGTGATTGGTAAAGTCAACCCCATAAATGACTATTTCTTTGAACCCTAAAGTTGCGGCCATACTCATAGCAATGAATGAGGACGTAGCCGAATGATATATTTTGTCAAGCCTTATATCGCCTTTCGTGTACCTGATAATGTTAAGTTCCTTGTAATTAGGGTGATATTTCCACCGGCTCAGATTGGAGTAAAACCCTCCCTGTGGCCTGCAATCAGCTATAAACTTCTGCCTTTCGTGTTCTTTGGCGAACGTGTTAACCACAATTAGCCTATCCGTTGTGTTGCCAAACTTCCAGCAGTCATTTACTCCGATCGATGGCCCTGTACCATCCCAAAGCTCACCGGTAGGGCCGCAAGCAATTATGTTCATCGTTTGTATTTGTTTTGCTTACCTAAGAAGTCGTAGAAATTAGCGTCTATCAAATACCTCAACCCGTCCAAAAAGTCGTTCTTCTGTTTCTTGCGGTCTTTTAAAAGTACCCCATGTTCATCCACTTGTCCAAATTTACACTCGTTTATCAACGGTTTACAGCCTTCAGGATCAAGGGTAATAGTTACGGCCTGATTAACCGCATTACACAAAACACGGCTTTCGATAAGCCCTATATTCCGGCTTCTTACCTTCATGTTTAAATCCTTCAATCCTAACTCATGTTTGATAATCTGCCAGTAAGAAGTCTTACCCCTTACCGTTCCAGTTCGGTTGTGGCCGGATGCGTCACCCGTTACAATCAGGTAATTATTCGGGTAATCTGCCTTTATCCGGTCGGTCATCTGGTAGATGTCGGAGTTATCCAACTGAATACACTTAATGCAAACAAGGGTGTTTAAATCGATTCTTTGGCCTATTGTGACCGTCATCGGGTCAATGTTAAAATCGAATGTAGCCCAAATAGGTAGATTAGGATCTAACGTTACCGGCTTGACTTGCTTTTCCTCGTTAAAGGAATACATAAACTTGTTTGTCTTATCCACAACGCCAGGGATACCAAGGCAATAAATGTCATAGAATAGCGGGTTACGGTCTTTGAGGTTTAAAAGTTGCTGCCGGTCTTCTTTTGAAAGAAAGTGATTATCTAAATGGGTTGATTTGACTACAACGGTGTTTTCTTCCAAATTCGTACAGGTAACAAACCGCTTAACCGCCCAATGATCTTCTGAAATCGGGTTGAAACATCCTATAATCTGGATGTAGTTTTCCTTTTCGCCTCGGATACGGATATTTAACTGGTCAAAGTCTGTTTCGTCAAATTCGGTAAGTTCCTCAATCCACATTCCGGTGATACCCTTGATTGACTTAATCTTTTCAGGCTCATCCAACCCCATGCAAATTATCTGGTTGCCGGTGTTACGGTGGGTAAATGACTTGTCGGTCTTGTTTATTTCGAATTCATGAAGAACGCCCATTTCTGAAAGCATGGACTTGATCTCAGCAAATACGCTTTCCTTGATTGTGTTGGCTACTTTACGGAATACTAAAAATTTGTGATTTCTTTCGGTTACCGTTCGCAGGCATATCTTAAAGCAAGCAAATACAGATTTTCCACTTCCACCGCCTCCGAATAGGATTAAAAAACGGGCTTGGTCTGTGATGTAAGGGATATAAAGGTCGTTAACCTCAATCTCTTTTTCTACTTGCAGCATTGATTGTAAAGGATTTTACGTTTTCAATGTCATGGGTGATTCTTTCCCTTGCCTTACCATATCCGCGATCTAAAATTATTTCAGCAGCCCTTGTATCTCCTTTTAAAGCCCTTTTGTAAACAGCCTGTAATATCTTTTCCATTTCGTCATTTCCGAAAACATCAGATAGTAACTTATCAAGCTCAGGCAGCTTTCTAGGCCTTCCATTTGGGTTGCCTGACTGTCCAGGTTTAAACTGCTTGTCTTTTGGCGGCTTACCTTTTCCAACTTCTGCCATAATCCCTGTAATTACACTGTTTCAAACTAAAAACCTATTTGATCGTCTTTCGGGTTCAAGTCCCTCCACTTCACACCCATGATAAAACAAATAGATGACCAGAACAGAAAGAAAAAAAATAGTGTCATTGGTTATTTGTTTAGGCAAATATAGTATTTTTTCACAATTCTTTTATTTTGGTTCTAAACTCTTTGGTAAGGTACAAAATATCGTTTCTGTTTCGCTTACACAACATCCGGCTTTTATGAAGTAGGCTTTCGGCTGTTCCCTTGCCCCATCTTCGATCTATGTAGATACCGAATTGGTACTGCTCACCCTGCCGGTAAGTATTGCAGAACGGGCACTGTATCGCGCAATTTTGCTCATCATAGCGAGTACTTTGATGAACCCGTGACATAAAATGTCCACAGTGCGAACCTTTGTATTGAAGTAGTTTCCCACAAGTGCAGCACTGGCCTGCTCCATTAGGGGTGTCGCGCTTGCGGATGTACTCGGAAAATATCCGATCTAAGTTAGTCAGGCTGGGCATTAAAATATATCTTGGTAGTGTTTGTTAATCTCGTCCATGTCGTTAAAAAGGAACTTCATCGCTTAGTTCTTTCGGTTGTGTAAAATCTATAATAGTACTTAACGGTTTTATGTTCAACCAGTTAGTAGGATCGCTTCCAAAATCTGAATACCTGCCATTTATTGAATCCCAAGATTGCTCAACTCTGCCAATTTCACCCCAAAATTTAAACTTTACCTTCTGAATGTTTATTGATGTCCTGCCTTGTTCTTCCTTGTAGACACATACACCAAGATCAGTTTTGTTATAGAAGTTTGCTGATCCAGAAATATCATATAACCCCGGGACGTCATATTTTCCTGTCTCTTGATTCATTCTCATTTTTGTAGGATGTGCCACTACAAAGCTATGGGTTCCGTTCTTTTTGTTAAAGTTACTAATTAAATCTAAACACCTACTAATGTAATTTGTTGAATCGTCTTTATGCTCCAATTTATTCCAAGGATCAATTACATACCATTGAATCCCGTGCTTTAAAACAGCCTGCCTAACTTTGCCTAAAATGTTATCCAAATCGTAACCCTCATCTGGGTAAATCCAAAAAATTCTATTATCTAAAAATGACTTTGCTTTCTTTAGTTCCAATTCATTAGCCTTAAAAGCTGATTTGCCAATAAGTTTTTCAACCAATTTTAAAACATGAATCTCAGTCGGCCAGTTCTCAGGCGTGAAATAACCGCCCCTTAAATCGTAGTCTAATGAAATTTGCATTAAAACCTGATCTAACCACTCAGATTTACCATGACCAGGTATGCCGGTAATCGTAGTTGAGTAGCCCGGAAAGAATGAAATATGATTACCCACAGCACCACGAGGCTTCCACCCTTTTGGGAAACCGTTTTTAATTAGGCTCAGTAAACTTTCCCAATGATCTTCAATACCAAACACGCCCTCTATCGGGAATGGCTTACAAACGCTTAAATCAATCCTGCCGGTTTTACAAAGTTGCTCATTTACGTCCTTAAATTCACCAAATGTAATCCGGTAGCATTTTTCAACCCCTAAGCGCCTTGCAAGCTCTTTTGATAAGTTCTCCCCAGCCTCATCAGTATCTGTGGCTATGTAAATCTTTTCCAGATTCTCAAAATAAGTCCAACATGAGTCTAAGTAACTAAGGTTGTTATTACCTTTTGTTGCCCCGTTAGGAACCGATACAGTGTTTGAATAACCGGCCTGAATCATTGTGAGGCAGTCTATTTCACCCTCGACTATGTAAGCATCTTTTGCATTCTTTATTCCATCAATGTTATAAAAAATCTTTTCAGCATCCTTTACGAGTTTAAAGCCCTTGTCACCTGATCTGGACTTTGTATTTATCAGCTGCCCGTTCCTGAAGTAGTTGAATCTGATAACATTCATCTCTTTCTGCGAATGTGGCATCCATTCAACACCATCAGTTACCTTCATGAGTGAAAGTGTTTCCTGATTAATATTCCTTTTTAAAAACCATTCTACAACCTTGTCCGATAGTGTGGTTTTATTTTCCCACAGCGGTCTAACCCATTTAGTTTCATTTTCATTTTTTTTATAGAAAGCCCCTCCACAATGGTTGCAATGTCCTAGCCCTGTTTGCGCATTGTAGGAAAAAGACTTAGCATTCTTCTTTTTACGATCATGAGAACAGGCAGGACATGGTTGTGGATTTTCACCTGACTTATCACAAAGTACTTCGTATTCTGTACCAGTTCCTTTCTGAATTATCGTTTCGTATGTCATTGTATTTTGTATGCGTTCTTTTGTTCTTTTACTATTTCCGGCTTCATGTTTGAAAGCCATGTGTTAACAAGTTTTTTACATGACGCTGAATCTGCAATATGCAATTTTTGCTTATCCGCTGATAGATGCATAAAACTTTCTTTTATAGCCCTTTCAATATCCTTACCCTTGTGATTGAATTTTAAAGTATCCATGTAAATTTCATCAATCTGAGAGCGGAACCATTCTATTCCTTTTATTTCTATTTTACTTTCTATTTCTCTTTCTCTTTCTAAGGTGGGTTTTTTTGGGTTATTTTCTTGGGTTTTCTGGGTTATTGGTCTTCCTCCATTCTTGCCATTTTCACGGGCTGTGATGGCTTTTTTAAGCCTTTTGTTAATACTTGGATGAGTCCAATTTTCACCTTCATAGGTAAAAAGTTCAGCTAAAATCTCCCAACCTTTATCCCCTGGATCAACCCCAAACCTTTTTATCAATTCAAACCTGTTTGGTAACCACATACCATCATTGAGATACATCAATGAAATTATCTCAAGATACAGGTATCTTAGTTCAGGAGGCAGTTTAAAAAAAGTGTCAGAAGTCCACCAATCTTTAGGGTAAAATGTATAGCCTAACTTATCCATTACTCGTCATTTAAAAACTCGTTCAATTTCAAAAACTTATCCGTGTAGTTATTGGTATTTAAGTAAGTCCGTAAACTACTTGCAAGGCTGTATAAATCACGTCTTTTTATACCTGAAATAAGAATATTTCCAAGTAGAAACTTATCATCAAACTTCAACTTTTCTTCATCAATATGACAAGCAGAACAAAGAGTTAAAAGGTATTCATCAGGATAATCCCAAGGATGCTTATCGGGTAAATAGATTGTATGGTGTATGTGTAATTGATTTGAATCATTACCACAGAACCGACACTTCCATGAATCTCGCTCTAAAATATAAAGCCTTTTTCTTTGCCAATTTGGACTTTTTAGTATTTCTGAATATTCCATAAAAAAGAAACCCTATTGAGGTGACCGTGATGGAAGTCAACCCCAATAGGGCTAAAAATATTCTTTATCTCTTGCCATCACACAAGATTACCGATCCTTTCGGCACTACAAACATATAAAAAAATACTACATGCTCAAAGTTCTTTTTTGCTTACTTTTTAACTCTACATAAATGCTTGCAAACCAATATGCGCCCTTTACCGTGTAAAATTCAGTTTTTAGTAACTCTGACATTTTGGTTATCTTTTCTACTTCCTTTTTCTTTATCAGGTTACGACCATAACTATCAATCTTTACGGTTATCTTACAATCATTTACCCAAAACCTAACCCTCGATTCTGGCTCCTGAAGTTTTATTGCAACCTCACCGATAGTCCAGTAAACTTTCTCAATACGTTCTGGTTTTAGTTTTGTCATATAATCTTTTCAATTACGTCTATCCTTAAAACTTTACCGTCTGGGTTTGGCTTGCCTGATTTGAACGGCTCACGGTGAATCTTCCATGTTGTCCATATCTGACCCGATCCGATAAAAGGCTTTACATAATCTTGAGCGCCTCTTGTATCGCCTGTGCTACATTTGTTTTTCATAGTTGTAGAATCTAGCGGGGTTATCGACTGACTTCATACTTGGGTTATGTTGTTTGACGGGTGCGTACTGTTTGATCTTAGGACTGCAACCGATCAGTAATAGGAGTAGTAGGTGTTTCATGGTGCAAGTGATTTAAAAGCAGTGTCAATCTCGTCAGCGAAGTAAGCCACCATGTAAATCAATCCCACTACGGAGATCATCACAAGGGGCCAGAATCGGAACACGAACCAGTTAAAGTCCTGTTCAACCTCTTTGCAGTTCTGCGCAAAGTCTCTAATGTGTTTTAGTTTTGTCTGTGAGTTCATGATAAAGCTATTGAGACAAGGTAAAAAATAGTTGCTAAAAACAAGGCCGCTATCCCTAGGATAACAACGCCTAACCATGTGGATTTTTTCATAAATATTTATTTTTTAGTTCTTTAAGTGGTTTAGCTTTAATCGAATGATGAATACTTCTTATTTGTTTTTCTATGCTATCAATCTCCAATTCAAGGCTTTTAATTTTAACATATTCTGAATCATGTGACTTATCATATTCTATAAATACACCTTCATCATATTCGCTTATTTGTTCTTTGGAATTGCCTTTATCATAGACAAATCTATTATCCTTTCGTATTCCTGTAATAATAATAACATCCCCTGACATTTTATTTCTTACCTTAAATGGTTCAAATTTTTGATTGGACTTTTTAAAGTCATCAATACTTTTTTTGCAGGCAGCAAAACTTTGCTTTTCTGACCATCCACCAATATCAAATTGATATGTAAATCTTTCTGTAGATGGCTCAAAAAGTATATCAACACCCCTGTAATTTGTAATTAGTACGCTCATAATAAAGTTAATTGAATTGATTTAAAAACCGGAATATACTTGTAAGCGAAACGGTTTGATTTTGTCCGTACCTTTGGCCCTCTGGCTATCTTTCCCATCTCCAAAAGCTCGTTAGTTCTTGGAGTGATTGTGTTGATGCTTTGCCCTAAGTAGTTTGCTATCTCCTCGTTAGTCGCGCCTTCGTTAACTATTATCGCACCTAGTACACGGGTCTGGGATTTGTTCAACCCTGTCTGGATTGAATCCCACGCTTCTAAGGATGTGTCGATCATGTTTGTTTTCATGGCTATTCTTTAATTAAATCCTTTACCGTGTTATGTAGAAATACCTTTGCGT